>ERZ773224.2161-NODE-2161-length-21485-cov-9.286048_pt1 | contig 21485 bp, 17 predicted proteins | sample MGYA00580526_ERZ773224 | MGnify/ENA primary metagenome ERZ773224 (study PRJEB29015, sample SAMEA2737743) | human gut metagenome | biome: human gut; feature: human-associated habitat; material: faeces | place: China | collected 2012 ... | reverse complement strand
TAAAATGCGCTTTAACATGACATCAAATTCAATACTCGGCATATAGACGGACAAATGCCAATCAATCATTTTTTGTATGTCCTGATTATACTTTTTAGGAATATCAACCATAGCAATTACATCTCCAAAATCTGCTTTTTCTTTGCGTCAAATTCTTCCTGGGTGAGAATGCCTGCGTCCAGCAGCTCCTTGAGCTTCAGCAGGTCGTCCGCAGCCTCGCTTACGCTGGCCGGTGCGGCGGCGGGCGCAGGCGCAGGAGCGGCAGCGGGGGCAGCAGGAGCAACACGGCCGGTGACAATGTCGTTCAGCTTATCCTGCATCAGAATCGGCGGGATGATGGGGACAAAGATGGCAAGAATCAGGCAGAGGGTGGAAAGATCGGAGGGGATATTCTTCGCCGCCGCCATCTTGTCAAGACGCTGGGCAGTCTTGTACATCCAATAAATCACGTAGAAGGGGACGAACAGGCACAGCAGCAGCTTGTTGGTGGGGTTGCGGTTCTCTTCACCCTGCACATTGTTGGTGTAGCCGGTAACGCGGTAAATCCAGATATACAGCCAGATGCCGCAGGTGAACAGCAGCAGCAGAATGTGCTTGACCAGGCCGCAGTAAACTTCAGGAGCGGGAGTGGCCGTAGTGCTTCCGGTTTCGGCGGATGCGCTCACCGTCTGCTGAGGGAGTCCTTCGGGGTAAGCGACCCACATGGCCGCCAGGAACATACCGGCGCATGTGACGAGCAATCTCAGGAAGGCTACAAACAAACTCAGGAAGGGTAGAAACAAAACTCCGCCAATCGACAGCACCTCGGCAAGCGCAACGACCGCAGGTGGAATGAACCAGAACTTCTTCACCTGCTCCCGGAGCTGGGGCAGATAGTCGGTCACAAAGACCACGGCCCAAAATGCCATGCCCCAGTTACCCAGCAGCGAAAGTACATTGGTAAAACTCATGTGGAACAGGCAAGCAATGCCGGCCAGGGCGAAGCCCACAGGCAGGAAAATGTCTCTGCGCTTCGTCAGGAGGGCAAAGGCCAGAACTGCACAGCTCGCTACCCAGATCAGCATCTGAACATAGTCACTGAACGACATAAAGCGGAGGATACGCAGCCACTGGAATAGCTCCATAACGCCTCCAAAGGCAAAAAGCGCACCCGCCACGGTGCTGTACCGGGAACTGTTTTTTGTTTCTTGCATAGTGATACCTCTCTTCTTATTTAGTAAGGGCACTGCGTTTAGTATACACCATCCGATTGTGAAAAGCAACCCATAAAAGGCTATTGTGCAGCTTCCTACTTGTCAGAATTCACATTCTCGTGTATAATGGAAAAAACGATTTCCGCAGCACTGGAGGAAACAATATGACGTTGGAGCAATTTTTTGCCGAGAATCGGGAGGTTGCCATTGCCTTCTCCGGCGGCGTGGATTCGGCGTACCTGCTGTACGCGGCGACGCGGTACGCCGCGCGGGTAAAGGCCTATTACGTGAGCACCGCCTTCCAGCCGGAATTTGAGCTGGCGGACGCACGGCGGCTGGCAGATGAGCTGGGCGCGGATATGCTGGTGCTACATGTGGATGTTCTTTCCAACAGTGCGGTCACGGCGAACCCGTCCGACCGCTGCTATCACTGCAAAAATACGCTGTTCCGACAAATCCTCCGGGCGGCGGAAAACGACGGCTTTCCGGTGCTGCTGGACGGCACCAACGCCTCCGACGATGCGGGCGACCGGCCGGGAATGCGGGCGCTGCGGGAGCTGTCGGTTCGCTCCCCCCTCCGGGAGTGCGGCCTGACCAAAGCGGAGATCCGCCGTCTTTCCAGAGATGCCGGGCTGTTCACATGGGACAAGCCCGCCTACGCCTGCCTCGCCACCCGGATCCGCACCGGGGAGGAAATCACGCTGCAAAAGCTGAGGCAGACGGAAAAAGCGGAAGGATTTCTCTTCGGACTTGGGTTCCGGGATTTCCGTGTCCGCATGGTGGACAACACCGCAAAGCTGGAGCTGCGGGAGGCCGATCTGCCCCTGCTTCTGGAAAACCGGGAGAAAATCGTAACCGAACTCCGCAAAGATTATGACAGCGTTCTGCTGAATCTGGAGGTGCGCAAATGAACTCTGAAATCCGAAAGCTGCTGGAATCTGTCCGATCCGGGGAAACCAGCGTGGACGACGCCATGCTGGAACTGAAAAAGGCCCCCTTCGAGGACATCGGCTACGCGAAGGTCGATCTGCACCGGAAGGTGCGGCAGGGCGCGGCAGAGGTGATCTACGGCGCGGGGAAGACCCCGGAGCAGATCGGCGGCATCATCGACGCCATGCGCGCCAACGGCCAGACCCGCGTCCTCATCACCAGAATGTCCTCCGAAGCGGCGGCACATGTTGGCAGCACCCGGGAACTGGACTATCATAAGGATGCCCGGGTGGGCATTGTGGGGGGACTCCCCCAGCCCGACGGCATCGGAAAGGTCGTCATCGCCACCGGCGGCACCAGCGACATCCCCGTGGCCGAGGAAGCGGCGCTGACAGCCCAGGTGCTGGGCAGCGAGGTGGTGCGGCTGTACGACGTGGGCGTATCCGGCGTCCACCGGCTGCTTGCCCATATGGATTCTATTATGGAAGCCAGCGTGGTCATCGCCATCGCGGGCATGGAGGGGGCGCTTGCCAGCGTGGTGGGCGGTCTCGCGGAATGCCCGGTGATCGCCGTTCCCACCAGCGTGGGCTACGGCGCGTCCTTCGGCGGCGTGGCGGCGCTGCTGAGTATGCTCAATTCCTGCGCCAGCGGCGTGTCGGTGGTGAACATCGACAACGGCTTCGGCGCGGGGTATCTGGCGAACATGATCAACCACATGGAGGTCAAGGGATGAAAACGCTGTACATCGAATGCGCCATGGGCGCTGCCGGGGATATGCTCGCCGCGGCGCTGCTGGAGCTGCTTCCCGATCGGGCGGCGTTTCTTGAGAAAATGAACGGTCTCGGCATCCCCGGCGTCACCGTCAGCGCGGAAAAAGGCGTGAAATGCGGCGTGGCGGGAACCCACTTTTCCGTCAAGGTGGCCGGAATTGAGGAGGACGAGAACCTCCATAGTCGCCATCACGACCATGTTCACGGCAGCATGGAGGGCATTGAGGAAATCGTGAACAGACTGCCCATCCCCTCCATGGTCAAGCTGGACGTTCTGGCCGTGTACAATCTCATCGCCGAGGCGGAAAGCCGCGTCCATGGCGTGTCGGTTCAGCAGATCCACTTCCACGAAGTCGGCACCATGGACGCCGTTGCGGACATCACCGCCGTATGCCTGCTGATGCGGGAAATTCGCCCCGATCAGGTGATCGTGTCCCCCGTCTCCGTGGGAAGCGGCACCGTCCGGTGCGCCCACGGGATTCTCCCCGTTCCCGCACCGGCTACCGCACTGCTCCTTGAGGGAATGCCCATTCAGGCCGGGAACGTTCAGGGTGAGCTGTGTACCCCCACCGGCGCGGCGCTGCTGAAGTACTTTGCCGACGATTTTGGCAGCCTGCCCGTCATGCGGGTGCAGAAAACCGGCTACGGCATGGGCAAAAAGGACTTCCCGCAAGCGAACTGCCTGCGGGTCATGCTGGGGGAGGCCTCTGAGCAGACCGACGCCATTGCGGAGCTTAAGTGCAACATCGACGACATGACCGGCGAGGAGATCGGGTTCGCCATGGAGCAGCTGCTGAGCGGCGGCGCGCTGGACGTGTTCACCACCCCCATCGGCATGAAAAAGAACCGCCCCGGCGTCCTCTTGAGCGTTCTGTGCCGGGCGGGCGACCGGGAGAAAATGGCGCGGCTGATCTTCCGCCACACCACCACTCTGGGCATCCGGGAAAGCCTTCAAAACCGCTACACGCTGGAGCGGCGCACGCAGACCCTTTCCACCCCCTACGGCGCGGTTCGGCAGAAGATATCCTCCGGCTACGGCGTCCAGCGGCAGAAGGCCGAGTATGAGGACATCGCGGCCATCGCCCGGGAGCAGGGGCTGAGCATCGCTCAGGTTCGGGAGATGCTGAAATAACACAGAACCCACGGGATGAGCTGCACCCCTTGCCTCTCCCTATGGGAAAGGTGGCTGGGCGAAGCGAAGCCGGAGAGGGAAAACCGGGGTGCAGTGCCCTCTCCGTCACCTTCGGTGACAGCTCTCCCAGAGGGAGAGCCAAGGGGGTTGTTCCCCGTTACATAGCGCATGTTGACATGAGAAATGGAGCGTATCGATACCGATACGCTCCACTCACTGTATTGCGAACACCCAATCAATGACCCGTGGGTTTTCACTTTCTTCTCCGCCGCAGGCGGACCGGTATCCACCGGTCGATCTGCATCTGACGGAGCTTTTCGTCCATCCGGTCGGCCGTGTCCAGCAGGATGCCTGCCCATTCCTCCGCCGTCTGGACGTTCCGGGCGCGGGTGACCAGATACGGGCACCGCTCCAGCTTCCGATGGCCGAAGGCTCTGGCGAAGGGCTTGATGACCCCCAGCGCCAGGGTAAAGGGCGCGAGATTGAAGAAATAATCCGGGTCGTTGGCCATCAGGCGGCTGACGTCCTCCGTGGGAAGTTTCTTTGCGTAGCGCCGGAATCCCAGCACCTGCGCCGCCGCGTAGCTGCCCAGATCGCTGCGTTTTCCGCCGTAAGCGGCGAAATAACCCAGCAGGAATTCGCCGATCGCGCTGAGCAGCGGTATCCAGACCTGCCCGCACAGCAGCCCCAGCACTACCCATAGGGCAATACACACTGCCCCGATCAGCATGGGCAGCTTGCCCCGCAGATGGGTGCGGTAGGCCATATCCTGAATCAGCCACCCGGATACCGCGCCAAAGGCCCCCAGAATGATGGAAAGCAGGATCTGGATCGCCCGGACGGAGGTCATATTCATGGCAACGCACACGCCGCAGAAAATCTGGGCGCCGCAGCAAAGTCCCCGGAAAATCTTCATGTTTCCGCTGACGCCCCGGTACATATTCCGCTCATTGGGAACGATGGCCGACACCTTGCGGCTGAGCTTGGCGTAGGGATAGCCGGTGGCGTCCACCGTCTGGCGGCTGCCGAAGAGAAGTGCAAAAATCTTGTTTTCAAAGAGGCTGCGCTCGTTGCCCATGTCCATGCGCTTGTGCAGCAGCACCTTCCCGCCGCTGTCCGTCTGGATGAGCAGGTAGCCCAGCTGCGCCCACGTAAACACCATCATGGTCAGATCGCCGCCGGACAGGGTCAGACGGCAGCCCAGCTCGCCCGCGGTAATGCCCTCAGGCGGGGTCGTGCTGCGGATGTGGGCGATGGGCTTCGTGCGCAGGAAAATCAGCCAGTACACCAGCGCGAGACCCACGCAGATCAGCATGTATTTGATCTCCGGGTTGCCCTCCCGGATGTAGGTGCTGACAGTGGGGAACATTTTCTGATCCACCAGCATGGTCATGGTGATGCCTTCGTGGTCGTTCAGAATGGTCTTGCTGGCGCCGATGATCTGGTTGCTGCTCACCGTGACGGTCAGGTCGGAGGCAATGCTCTCCTGACGGTAGATGCTGGTGAACTTCGGCGCGTTGGGCATATTTCCCGGGGGCATGGTGATGACAAAGCTCAGCTGCTCCACCGGGAACTCAAAGCCGCTGAGCAGCTCGACGCTCAGCTGTAACTTCCGCTCCTTGTCAACGGTCACAACGCCCACGGACTTGGGGAGTGTAAAGCTGAAATTCAGGGGAATCTCCCCGGTAATGCCGCTGACCACCCGGCTGATATCGACCATGGTCGCGGAGGATGTCTTGCTGGTGGAGACGGAAGCGCCGTTCAGGGTAATGCCCGTGGCGTTGGCGGGCAGGGGGAAACTCATGGAAGTAGTGACATACTCCATGCGCAAAGTGACGGTCATATTCACCTGACAGTCGCCCTCGGCGCTGACGGTGCAGTAGGTATCCACCCGGGAAGCCGCGCTCTCAGCGGACGCGGGCAGCACAAAAAAGCCCATCAGCAATATGCACAGAAAAAGCCCGATCCCGATACGCTTCAAGCAAACTCCCCCTTTTATCAGTTTCGTCAGAACATTTTACCATGCGGCGAGGGAAAAAGCAAGGGAATTTGCCCATATCTTAAGAAATCCGCTCCCTTGCCTCTCCCCTTGGAAGAGGTGGCTGAGCGCAGCGAGGACGGAGAGGGTATACTAGGTTGCAAATGCCCTCTCCGTCACCTTCGGTGACAGCTCCCCCAAAGGGGGAGCCAAGGGGGTGCCCCGGTTGGTACGAGAAATGGAGCGTATCTGTACTGATGCGCTCCATTCGCTGTTTTACGGTCACCCAGCAAAAGCCGGGGGGTGAAAGTTTTTATGCGCTTACAGATCCAGCAGCTTCAGATCCTCTTCCCGGACGCTGCGCAGTTCCTTTTTGTTCAGCATGTCGTAGATGCAGGGAACCACGAACAGCGTCATCAGCGTCGCGTACACAAGACCGCCGATGCACACCACCGCGACGGGCTTCATCAGCGACGTGCCTGCGGTCTTGTGTACAGCCATGTCCACCAGACCCAGCACCGTGGTGATGGTGGTCATCAGAATGGGACGCATTCTGGTGACGCCCGCTTCCTCAATGGCCGCACGGCGCTCCATGCCGTCCTGCCGGAGCTGGTTGATGTAGTCCACCAGCACGATGCCGTTGTTGACGATGATACCGGTGAGCATCACGAAGCCGATGAGGGAAATGACGCTGATCTCCATGCCGCACAGCAGCAGCGCCATGAATCCGCCGGTGAAGGCCAGCGGGATGGTGAACATGACGATAAAGGGGGATTTCAGGCTCTGGAACTGGGCGACCATCACGAGATACACAAGCAGGATGCCCAGAACCAGCATCAACAGCAGCTGCTGCACAGCTTCCATGATCGTCTCATTTTCGCCGGTAAACGTATAGCTGACGCCGTCGCCCAAGTCCAAAGCACCCACAACGTCCTGCGCCTTGGCGGTGATCAGGGTGACGTTGTAGCCTTCTTCCAGCGTCGCGGTGACGGAGAGGTAGCGCCTCTGGTTGAGGCGGTGGATGGAGCCAAGGCTGGACGTCTCCCGCACTTCGGCAAAGTCGCTCAGAGGAACCTCCTCCACCGTACCGTCCTGTTTGGTGACTTCAAAGACGTAACCCCGCAGGGAATCCACGTCCAGCACCGCCCCTTCGGGCTTTTCGATAATTACGTCCGTGGAAACGCCGTCCAGCTCCAGCGTGGCGGCGGTGGCGTTGTCCGTCAGGGCGGAGGCCAGCTCCATATAGATCTGCGCCACGGTCAGGCCGTGCTTCATGGCGGCGTTGCGGTCGATGGCCACGTGGAGGGCAGGGGAAGCGTCCTCCAATCCGTCGGAAACCTCCGCCACACCGGGGATGTCTGCCAGCGCCTTGCCAACCTGTGCGGCGGCGGATTGGAGGGTGTCCATGTCGTCGCTGTAGACGTTCACGGAAACGCCGCTGCCGGTGAGCATACTCATATCCATCATGGCGGAAGAGGTCGTCACCTCGCAGGGCAGATCCGCGCAGGCTTCCTCGATCTGTTTGCCGACAGCCGCGCCGCTGGCCGTGTCGTCGGCGAGAGTGATATAAACCGTCACGTCGTGGGATTCTCCGCTTCCCATGCTCAGCATGGAGGTGCTGCTGCCCATCATCGCGCCCACGGTTTCAATTCCGTCAATTTTCCCGATTCTGTCCAGCACCTGATCGGCGAGGGCGACGGCCTCCGCCATATCCGCGTCCTCGGGCATGGTGAGGGTAACGTTCACGCTGGGCATATCCATGTCCGGCATGAAGATGAAGCCCCTGGCAAGACTTCCCAGCGCCGTGACCACCAGCAGCGCTGCCGAAACAATCAGAACCACGGCCTTATGCCCCAGCGACCACTTAACCGCCTTGCGGTAGGCGGGAAGCAGATGCTTTTCCAGAAGCCCCGGCTTGATCTCGTGCTCCCTGCGCAGCATCCCCGACGCCATGGCGGGCACCAGGGTCAGGGAAACGATCAGGCTTGCCAGCAGGGAATAGGTCATGGTGAGCGCCAGATCGGTAAACAGCTGCTTGGTGATACCCGTGACGAACACGATGGGCAGGAACACGCAGACGGTGGTCAGGGTAGAGGCCGTCACCGCCCCCGCCACCTGTCTTGCGCCGGAGACGGCGGCCTGAATGACGTTGGCCCCCTTGGCCCGCAGGCGGTAAATATTCTCGATGACCACCACGGAGTTATCCACCAGCATACCCACCGCCACGGCAAGGCCGGACAGAGAGATCATATTGATGGTCACGCCGGTGAAGTACATCAGCACGATGGCAAAAATCACGCTGATGGGGATGGAGCAAAGGGTGATAAAGGTTGGGCGCAGATCCCGCAGGAACAGGAACAGGATCAGGATCGCGAACACCGCACCCAGCAATAGGCTATTCAGAATGGTATCAACGATCAGATAGATATAGTCGCCCTGACTCATCAGGGACACGAAGCTTAAGCCCGGGTATTCCTTTTCCAACGCCCGGAAACGCTCTTCAATGTTGTCGGTGGTCTCGGCGGTGGCGTAGGTGCTCTGCTTTTCGAAGCTCAGCACGATGCCGTCCTTGCCGTTGAGCTTGGCGTAGGTCGTGTCCCGGTTGTCGGTGAGCATGACCACCGCCACATCCTTCAGCCGCACGGGGTCGATGCCGTCAATGCCCGGGTCGAACAGGATAAGATTTTCCAGCGTCTCCTGATCCGTGATCTCGTCGCCCACGGAGACCATGTATTTGACCCCGTCCTGCTCCGCGTATCCCGCCGGCATGGCAAAATTCTGGGCGGCGAGGATCTTCGATACCATTTCCATGGTGACGATGTTGTTCAGGTCAGCCTTGTCCAGCGCGTCCTCCCGGCTGCTTTCCACGGTGTCCAGACCGCTTTCGATCTGGCTTAAGCCCTCGGAAATGGCAGCGCTGCTCACCGCCAGCTTGGCCGCGCCGGTGCTGAGCTGGAGCATACCGGCGGTTTTCTGCTCATTCAGCAGCTGCTGGGCTTCCTCGATGGAGAGCATACCGTTATCCAGCTCTTCCAACGCGCTTTCCAGCTGGGCAATGCCCTCGTCCAGCGCGTCCAGCTGCGCCTTCGTCTCCGTCACGGAGGCGGCCAGACCCGCCCGGTCGGTTCCCTGAGATGCCAGCAGCGCGTCGATGCCGTCCACCGCGGCATCCGCTGCGGCGGCGGCTTCTGCGGCGGCGGTGAGACGTTCGGGCAGGGTCTCCGCCGTCACACCGGCAGCTGCCATGTCCGCCTCCAGAGTGCTTTTTTCTACAGCGATCTCCGCCTCTGTCTGGGCGATGGTCAGCAGATTGTCATTGTAAGCGGCTTCTTTTTCCGCAAGCGCCGCGCTCAAAGCGGGCAGATTTTCGTCGGCGGGGTCCATGCCCGCGATCTGCTCCCGGAGCGCCTGAATCTCGGCGTCCAGAGTTTCATTGTCCTGTTTCAGCTGGGCGAGGCTGCTTTCCTTATTCGCAAGGGCGCTCTGCCGGTCGGACAGAGATTGGAGGGTATTCAAATAACCATGGGCTTCCTGCTGGGCAGAAAGGACGTTGTTCACCTGATCGTCCAGCTCTTTCAGGGCGTTGTAGGCGAGCACCAGCTGCTGCCGCCCGGTCTGCGCCTGTTCCAGCTGTTCTTGGAGCTGCTCCCGCATGGCCGTCAGCTCCGTCTTTTTCTCATTCAGCTGCTTTTCACCCTCGATCAGGGCGTTGACCCCGGCGCTGAGCTGGGACTGTGCGCCGTCTACTTTTTTCTGGGCGTCTTCCAGTTCTTCCTTTTTCTCGTTCAGCTCGGCGGCGGCATCGTCCAGTTCACCGTTGATTGCAGCGGCGATCCGGTCGTTCAGCTTGTCGATCAGCTTCTGATCCAGCACCACGTGCAGCTCCTGCTCAATTTCGCCGCTGGTGGTGATCCGGGCGACGCCGGGAACGCCCTCCAGTTTGTTCATCAGCGTTTCATCCAGGAATTCCGTCAGCTCCACGGTGTCCATGCCCTCCATGGATACCGCCGCCACCTCCACGGGAAGCATGGAGGGGTTGATCTTCAGCACGTAGGGCGTGCCCACCGTGTCCGACCAGTCGGCGGACAGCTGGGAGATCTCCTGCTGGATATCCACGCCCACGGTGTCCATGTTGACGCCCTCGGTGAATTCCAGAATGACCATGCCAACGTTTTCGCTGGAAACGGAGGTCACCTCCTGAATGTGATCCAGCGTGGACATGGCCTGCTCCATGGGCTTTGTGATCTCCTGCTCCACCTTTTCCGGGCTTGCACCGGGGTAGGTGGTCATGATCAGCACGTAAGGGAAATCCATATTGGGAAGCAGGTCGGGGGTCATGCGGAAATAGGCCACCACGCCCAGCACCAATATGGCGATCACCGCGACGAAAACCGTCAGCGGCTTTTTGACGGAGAATTTGGACATACTGCGCTCCTCACTGCTCTCAAAAGAGGCATTAAAACTTGTAACAGCATAGCACCGTTTGACCCTGAATATCAACTGAAAATGTGTAAATCTTTTATGAACGCCGTTTTTTGCGGCGGGATATGTTCCCTCTTTACAGTCTTTCGGGGGTGTGGTACTATAAGAAAAATCCCTACGGAGGGGACCGGTATGAAAAAATTTCTTGCGGTGCTTACGCTTGCGTGTCTGCTCACCGGCTGCGCCGCCGGAGCGGCGGGGGGAAACGTTTACGAGACCACGTTTCTGACCCTGTTCGACACGGTCACCACGATTCGCGGCCGGGCGGAAAGTCAGGCGGCGTTTACGGAGGCCGCCCAAGGCGTCCACGATACGCTGCTGCACTATCACCAGCTGTTCGATATCTACAATGACTATGCTGGCTGTAACAACCTGAAAACCGTCAACGATCAGGCGGGCGTTGCCCCTGTGGAGGTGGACGGGGACATCATCCGTCTGCTGCTGGAATGCCGGGAATTTTACGACGCCACCGGCGGCAAGGTCAACGTCGCCATGGGCGGCGTTCTGGCGCTGTGGCACGACGCCCGGACGGCGGGGCTTGACGACCCGGCAAATGCCCGTCTTCCCGACCGTGCCGCACTGGAAAACGCGGCGGCGCATATGGATTTTGACGCCGTTATCATCGACGAGGACGCTTCCACCGTCTTTATCTCCGACCCGGAGACCCGGCTGGACGTAGGCGCGGTGGCCAAGGGCTGGTCTGCCCAGCGGGCGGCGGAAAACGCGCCCGAGGGGCTGCTCATCAGCGTGGGCGGCAACGTCTGCGCCACCGGCCCCAAAACCGAGGCGGGCGACCCGTGGGTGATAGGCATTCAGGACCCGGACGGCGGTGATTACCTGCACACCGTCTGCGTCACCGGCGGCAGCGTGGTCACCAGCGGCGATTACCAGCGTACCTATCTGGTGGACGGAGAATCCTACCACCACATCATCGACCCCGAAACCCTGATGCCGTCACGGTACTGGCGTTCCGTCACAGTGGTGTGCGCCGATTCCGGCATTGCCGACGCTCTGTCCACGGCGCTTTTCCTGATGCCGCAGGACGAGGGGCAGACGCTTCTGACACGCTACAATGCCGAAGCCATGTGGGTAGACGCCGACGGCGGGGAGTTTTTCAGCCCCGGCTTTCGGGCGCTGCTGCGGACGTAAGGGCAATATTCCTCTGCATATGCAAAAACTTAACAGGCACCCCTTGCCTCTCCCCTTGGGAGAGGTGGCTGAGCGAAGCGAAGACGGAGAGGGGAAATTAGGGTGCAATACCCTCTCAGTCACCTTCGGTGACAGCTCTCCCAGAGGGAGAGCCAAGGGGCCGTACCGATACGCTCCATTCCCTGTTTTACGACCACCCATGAAAGGCGCAGCCGCCGCCTTCCGGCCGGAATTTGCCCGCCTCCCTTGCAATTATCCGTCGGATTTGCTATACTGGTGGCAAACGAAAAGGAGTATATTCTATGGGTGGTTTCTTTTCTCTGGATTCCAAATTCATGCAAGCCATGAGCCGGGTCGCCGACCTTATCATACTGAATGTGATCTACCTCGCGACATGCCTGCCCGTGATCACCATCGGCGCGGCCAGCACGGCGCTGTACACTGTGTGCTTCCGCCTGGGCACCGACCGGGAGGGCAGCCTGGTGAAGGGCTACTTCCGGGCGTTCCGGGACGAATTCCGACAGGCGACGCTGATCTGGCTGTTCCTGCTGCTGTTCGGCGCGGCCTCCTGCGTCAACATCATCCTGTTCCTCAGCATGGGCGGCTGGATGTACTATCTGTTTTTCCTGTTCGTGCTGTTTCTGGTGATCGTGGTGATGATGGCGAGCTACGCCTTCCCGCTGATAAGCCAGTTCCGGAACGATACCAAGTCCGTCCTGAAAAACGCGCTGATTTTCAGCGTGGCATACCTGCCCCGGACGGTGCTGATCGTGGTGATCAACGTATTACCCTGGGCGCTGCTGCTGACGAACCTGTATTTGTTCTTACAGGTGGGCTTTATCTGGGTAGTCGTCTATTTTGCCGCCGCGGCTTACATCAACACCCGCCTGCTGAAAAAAGTATTTGCTCCCTACATGGAGCCTGAGGAGGAAGAAAAATGATCGTGCGGGAAACCGCTTTGGAGGAAGCCCGGAGAGTCAACGAGCTGTTCGCCATCTGCTTTGAAATGCCCTACACCAACTGTCCCGCCGACCCGGAGAAGGACGACGCCACCCACTGGGCGGCCTTCGACGAGGACGGGGAAATGATGAGTACCTTCACCGTCTCCGATTTCACCGTGCAGTTTGACGGCAGCCCCTGCAAAATGGGAGGCATCGGGGGCGTCGCGACCCTGCCCCAGTACCGCCGCCGGGGCGGTATCCGGGCGTGCTTCCGGGAAGCGCTGCCGGATATGTACGGTTCCGGGTATGATTTTTCCTATCTTTACCCCTTCTCCACCGCCTACTACCGGAAATTCGGCTACGAAAACTGCGTGCAGAAATACGGCTGGACGGTGGACTTGTCCCTGCTGAACCTGCCGAAGGAGGGCGGCAGCTTCCGCCTTGCGGAAAAAGGCTGCCCCATGACCGCCGAGATCCGCGCGCTGGACGCCATCTGGGAGTCCCACTATAATATGATGGTACTGCACGGCGATGAGGACTATGACTGGACGCGGAAGTGTGACCCCGCGGTGAAGCAGGACTTCACCTACGTCTGCTTCGACGCCGCCGGGAAGCCCAACGCCTACACGACGTTCCGGCTTGCCAACGAGCCGGACGGGCGGAATCTGGTTTGCAGCCGGTTCTGCTTCGCGGACAAGGGCGGCTTCGATGAGCTGATGCGGCTATATAAGAGCCTGTCCTCCGACCACCGGTTCGTGAAATTCTCCACGCCCGCCAACCCGGCCATGCAGTATTTTATGCCGGAGTGGTCGCTGGGTGCGGTCAGCTGGAGCGTGCAGAGCGCGGGCATGGTTCGCGCCGTGAATGTGAAGTCCGTGCTGGAAAAGGCGCAGTACATCGGCAGCGGCACCGTCTGTGTGGCAGTTCAGGACAGCCAGATCCTGGAAAACAACGACAGCTTTACCGTCACATTCGCAAACGGCAGAGCAGCGAGCGTAACGCGGGGCGGAGAGGCCGACGCAGTGATGACCGTCCCCACCTTCTCGGCGCTGATCGCGGGCGTCTGGGACTTTGCGGAAGCCCGTGGGGCACTTCCGGGACTGGAAGTCAAACGGGAGAATCCCTGCCTGAATCAGGTATTTTTCCGCAAGCCCCTGATGATTGCCGACTATTTTTAATATTGTATAACCTCCCGAACGGTTTCGGTTCGGGAGGTTCCATTTGCGGAGGAAATGCTATGGAGATCAGGCAGCTGGACAAGGAAGTCTACGCGGGCAAAAAATTCACCGCCCAGTATCAGACAAACGGCTATTACGACATTCGCGCTACCGGGCAGGGCTTTGAGATAAAGTATACGCCCTTTGAAGCACCCACAGAAAAGGGCTTTGACGATGTTTTCTTCGGCGAGTGGCTGGAAGACCCGGTCGCCTTCGGCGCATTTGAGGACGGGAAGCTGGCAGGCTTCGTCGAGGGTGCCCCGGAAAGTTGGAACAACCGCTTCCGCATCAGCAACATCTGCGTGTTCGACAATGCCCAGCGCAGCAAGGGCGTCGGAACCGCGCTGATGAACACCATTCTGAAAGCGGCGGAAGCCACCGGCGCGCGGATGATCGTTCTGGAGACTCAGACCTGCAACGAAAGCGCCGTTGCATTCTACAAAAAGAACGGATTTGACATCATCGGCTTCGACCTGTATTCCTATTCCAACACCGACCCTGAAAACCACGAGGTGCGGATTGAAATGGGAAAGAAGCTATAATAGGCGAAAAAACGCCCCAGCCGATTGGCTGGGGCGTTTTGATAAAGACAGAATTACTTCTGAGCACCGGCGATCTGTGCGGCGACTTCAGCGGCGAAGTCGTCAGCCTTCTTCTCGATGCCCTCACCCTTGACGTAGTGAACGGCGTCAACGAAGGTGACCTTGCCGCCCAGCTTCTTGGCGGCGTCGGCAATGTAGCCGGCCACATCGCCCTTATAGAGGTCGGAGCGGACGAATTCCTGCTGCAGCAGGCAGCTCTCCTTGTAGAAAGCGGCCATCTTGCCGGCAGCGATCTTTTCCTTCACAGCGGCGGGCTTGGAAGCCATCTTGGGGTCGTTGTCCATCAGAGCGACCTGCACGGCCAGCTCCTTGTCCACGTCGGCCTGCGGCACCTGAGACTTGTCCCAGTACTTGGGGCTCATAGCAGCGATCTGCATGGCGACGTTCTTGCCGATCTCGGTGGCGTCAATGCCGCCCTCCACGGCCAGATTCACCAGAACGCCGTGGGTGCCGCCCGCGTGAACGTAGGCAACGGAGGTGTTGTCGGCAAAACGGGTGAAGCGGCGGATCTGCATGTTCTCGCCGATGGACATGACCTTCTCCTGCATGATCTCGGTGACGGTCAGGTTGGAATTGGGATATTTGCAGGCCTTGAGAGCGTCCACATCAGCGGGGTTCTCGGTGGCGACGACGGTAGCCAGATTCTTTACCAGATCCATAAAAGCGTCGGTCTTGGCGGCAAAGTCGGTCTCGGAGTTGACCTCGATGACGACGCCGATGCCGTTTACGACGGCAGCATAGGCAACGCCCTCGGCGGCGACGCGGTCGGCCTTCTTGGCGGCCTTGGCAAGGCCCTTCTCACGCAGCCAGTCCACGGCGGCGTCCATATCACCGTCGGTGGCCTGAAGAGCCTTCTTGCAGTCCATCATGCCGACGTTGGTCATTTCACGGAGCTTCTTAACGTCCAGTGCGGTAAAAGCCATTTTCGTATCCTCCTAAGTGCTTATTTATTCAGCGGCGGTCTCGGCGGGCGCTTCGGCAGGAGCCTCGGCGGCGTCCTCACCCTGACGGCCCTCGATGGCGGCGCTCGCCATGGCGGAGGCGATCAGACGGATGGCGCGGATGGCGTCATCGTTGCCGGGAATGACGTAATCGATCTCATCGGGATCGCAGTTGGTGTCCACGATGGCCACGATGGGGATGTTCAGCTTGCGGGCCTCGGCGATGGCGTTGCGCTCCTTGCGGGGGTCAACAATGAACAGCGCGGCGGGCAGCTTCTTCATTTCCTTCACGCCGCCCAGATACTTCTCCAGCTTCTCGATCTCGGCCTGATGCTTGATGACTTCCTTCTTGGGCAGCATGGCGAAGGTGCCGTCCTCTTCCATCTTGCGCAGCTGTGCCAGACGGTCGATACGGGTACGCATGGTGCGGAAGTTGGTCAGCATACCGCCCAGCCAGCGGGCGTTGACATAGTAACCGCCGCAGCGGGTGGCCTCTTCCTTGATGGCATCCTGCGCCTGCTTCTTGGTGCCGACGAACAGCACGTTGCCGCCGTTTGCGGACAGGTCACGGACGAAGGCGTAAGCCTCTTCCAGCTTCTTTACGGTCTTCTGCAGGTCGATGATGTAGATCCCGTTGCGCTCGGTGTAGATGTAGGGCGCCATTTTGGGGTTCCAGCGGCGGGTCTGGTGACCAAAGTGCACACCGGCCTCCAGCAGTTGCTTCATAGATACGACAGCCATTTTTACAGTTCTCCTTTTGTTTTTCCTCCACCCCGATCATCCCGGCAGCCCGTCCTTCCGGACACGGGGGCGGCCGATCCCCGGGTGTGTGGTTTTGAAATGTCACGGGTCAAGGCCCATGCTGAGTCATTATATAGGATGGAACGCGTAATTGCAAGCATTATTTCCCAAAAAACGCAAAAAAATTCCGGCGCGGGGAAAAGAATTGCGCCGGGGCTGCGCTATCTTGGCAGCCCCGGCTTTCCTCTCGGCACCCGGCAGTCGTCGGGCTTCGCCTCCACCAGCACGATGTCCGGGCCGATGCGCTTGATGCAGTTCCATGGAATGATAAAATCGTCCCGCCGCCCGAAGCCCCCCGGAAACCGCGCGGGGCATGGGACGACGATGGCGCAGACGTTCCCGCTGGGGATCTCCACCTGCACATCCGTCACAAACCCCAGCCGGCGGCCGTCGCTGACGCAGATGACCTCTTTGCATTGCAGCTGGGTGAATCGCATTGACATAATCCCACCCTCCTCTGGAAAAGCCTATGCACCAGAAAGAAGGAGTATGACTGTTCTACGAAACGCTGACGGATTTGCGCATGGCGCCAATGGCGCCCTTTTCCAGCCGGGACACCTGCGCCTGGGAGATACCCAGAGCGGAGGCCACCTCCATCTGGGTCTTCCCGTCGTAAAACCGCAGAGAGAGAATCTGCTTTTCCCGGTCGTTCAGGGCGCGGAAGGCGTTTTGCAGGGTGATATGCTCCATCCAGCCGTCCTCGGTGTTTTTGGTGTCCCGCACCTGATCCATCACCGTCAGCGGGTCGCCGCCGTCGGAATAGACCGGGTCATACAGACTCGCAGGGGCGCACACTGCATCCAGCGCCCGGCTGACCTCCTCCAGAGGGATTTCCAGCTCCTTGGAAATTTCCTCCAGCGTCGGCTCTCGCCCCAGGCGGGTGATCAGGGCTTCCTTACACTGAAGCACCCGGTAGGCCACATCCCGGATGGAACGGGAGACCCGGATGACACTGTTGTCCCGCAGGTACCGCCGCACCTCTCCCGCGATCATGGGAACGCCGTAGGTGGAAAAGCGCACCTGCTTGTCCGGGTCAAAATTGGAGATGGCCTTGATAAGGCCGATGCACCCCACCTGAAACAGATCGTCGGGGTTTTCGCCCCGCTTGTCAAAGCGCTGTATGACACTGAGAACCAGCCGCAGATTTCCTTCGATGAGTTTTTCCCGGGCGTCTTCGTCGCCCGCCTGCGCCCGGCGGAGCAGGGCGTCCATTTCCACCTGAGATAAAACGTGAAGTCTCGATGTGTTGACGCCGCATATCTCTACTTTTCCCTGCATGGCAGCCTCCTGTGTGGTGATACTGGGAAATGGAGCTTCCATTCCCGTTCCTCTCCAGTATTCCCCGGAAGCGCCAAATCATTCTTTGGCGGTTTTTCACAAATTTTTCACAGTTGAGAGAAAGCGCCAATGGCTTTCGACAGCATTTTTTTACAGGAAGACAACTTTTCCCCGATGTTTTTCCGGTAACGGCTTCCTTCCGACGGTGACGTAACACGTCCCGTTTTTGGGCGGAGAACGGAATATGCATGGATATATGCAGACTTTTCCACAAGAAAAGCAAAAAAAGAAAAGAGCAAAAAATCCTGTTGATAACTCAGAGTTTTCCACAATCTCCACAGGTTTTTCCACAGGGGTTTTCCACAGGCGGGGCATGCTGTGGATATGCAGTTTTGGTTCACATAAAAAGATCCGACACGCTTCGACGGATTTCCCACTTTTCCGCGGGTCGTGGATTTTACCATGAACATTTTTTTGTGCAAAAATTAGGGCTTGACAATTCTCCGCGCAGGCCCCGGCGTCCGCCCACCGGGGCGGGATGGCCGGGGAGAAGCTTCTTACGCCCGGAACGGCAAAAAATTTTGAAAAAAGGGTTGATTTTATCGCGTCAAGGCGTTATAATGCGTATCTGTATGGAAAACGAACAGAAGGAGGTGGAATCCATGCCCAATATCAAGTCCTCTAAGAAGGATGTCATTTCTTCCAAGATCGCTTACGAGAAGAACAAGGCTGACAAGTCCGAGCTGAAGACCAACCTGAAGAAGTTCGACGCCGCCCTGGTGTCCGGTGACAAGGCTGCCGCCGACGCTGCTTACAAGACCGCCGTCAAGGCCGTCGATCAGGCTGTCAACAAGGGTCTCCTGCACAAGAACAACGCTGCCCGGAAGAAGAGCAGCATGACTCTGAAGCTGAACAAGCTGGCCTGATTTCTCTGAAAATATCTCCTTCCGAGCAGTGCTTGGAGGGAGTTTTTTCATTTTGTAAGGGGAAACTCTGAACAAATCGCCGATCTGTTCAGAACCGCCCGTAATGTGCTATAGATTTTCCCGGGAGGTGTAACCATGGCAAAACTGTCTGACCCCGTCACGATGCTCAAGGGCGTGGGGGAGGTGCGGGCAAAGCAGCTTGCCCAGCTGAATATTTTCACCCTCCGGGATCTCATCTGCCATTTCCCCAGAGGGTACGAGGACCGGACGAAGCTGGTTCCCATCGAAAAGCTGGAGCCGGATGTCCCTGCCTGTTTTCGCGCCATGGTGATGAACACTCCCCGCACCAGCCACATCCGCAAGGGGCTGGACCTGACCAAGGTGCAGGTGGCGGATACCACCGGGCGGCTGAACGTGACGTTTTTCAACAGCCGCTTCGCCGCCCAGCAGCTGGAATATGGCCGGGAGTACATTTTCTACGGCGCGGTGAGCGGGGATTTCATCGGCTACAGCATGACGAACCCCGTGTTCGAGGCGCCGGAGTCCCAGCCCGTGACCACCCGGCGCATTCTGCCCATTTATCCCCTGACCGCGGGACTGACCAACGCGGCGCTGCTCCGGCTGGTGCAGCAGGCGCTGGCGGTGTGCGACCTGCCGGAGGAGATACTGCCCGCCGAGGTGCGGGAGAAATATGGCATTCTGCCTGCCGAGCGGGCATATTTTGCCATCCACGAGCCGAATTCCATGGCGGAGGCGGAGCTGGCGAAAAAGCGGATGATCTTCGAGGAATTCTTCGTATTCTCCGCGGGACTCGCCCTGATGCGCGCCGCCCGGAAGGAAAAGAAGACGGAACCCTATACGGATTTCGACATGGCGCCCTTTTATGACAGCCTGCCCTTTACCCTCACCGGTGCCCAGAGCCGGGCGGTGGGGGAAATTCTGGAGGATTTCCGTCGGGGCATTCCCATGAACCGGCTGGTACAGGGAGACGTGGGCAGCGGCAAGACCATGGTGGCGGCGGCCGCCGCCTACTGCGCCGCGAGAAATGGCGCTCAGACCGCTTTGATGGCGCCGACGGAGATCCTTGCTGAGCAGCATTTCGCCTCTCTGAGCGCCCTGTTCGTCCCTCTGGGGGTATCCGTGGCGCTGCTCACCGGCTCCATGACGGGAAAGCAGAAAAAGGACGTGCGGGAGCGCATCGCCGCCGGGGAAGTTCAAGTGGTGATCGGCACCCACGCGCTGCTGTCGGAGTCTACCCGGTTTGACAATCTGGGACTGGTCATCACCGACGAACAGCACCGCTTCGGCGTGGGACAGCGCAGCCGTCTTTCCGCCAAGGGGGAGGACCCCCACCTGCTGGTGATGTCGGCGACGCCTATCCCCCGGACGCTGGCGCTGATCCTCTACGGCGATCTGGATGTATCCATTCTGGACGAGCTGCCCCCGGGACGGGAGCCGGTGGACACCTTTCTGGTGGGGGAGAGCTACCGTCCCCGGATCAACGCCTTTATCCGGAAGCAGGTGGCGGAGGGACATCAGTGCTTCGTGGTCTGCCCGGCGGTGGAAGAAAACGAGGAGCTGGGCATCAAGGCCGCCTCCGTCTGGGCGGAGACCTTGCAGCAGACGGTTTTCCCCGACCTGCGCATCGCTCTGCTCCACGGGCAGATGAAGGGTGCGGAAAAGGAAGCGGCCATGGCGTCCTTCGCCCGTGGGGAAGCGGATGTCATGGTGGCGACCACGGTCATCGAGGTGGGCGTGGACGTTCCCAACGCCACGCTGATGGTCATTGAGGACGCCGACCGGTTCGGTCTGAGCCAGCTGCACCAGCTCCGCGGCCGGGTAGGCCGGGGCAAGGCAAAAAGCTACTGCATCCTCACCACCCACAACCGCAACCCGGAGACGCTCCAGCGCCTGAAAGCCCTGTGCAAAACCACCGACGGCTTCAAGATCGCTGAGGAAGACCTGCGTCTGCGGGGCCCCGGAGATTTCTTCGGCTCCCGGCAGTCCGGCCTGCCCGCATTCCGGGTGGCGGACCTGGGCTGCGACCTTGCCGCCATGAAGGACGCCCAGCAGGCGTCGGCGGACTGGATCGACGCCTACGGCGCGTCGGACACCCCGGAAGCAAAGGCTCTCAGGCAGCGGATCGGCGACCTGTTCGCCCGCTCCGAGGGTACAATGAACTGAACGAACAAAGCAGGACACACTTTTGTGTCCTGCTTTTTGCTGGATTATTCAGTCTGCGTGACATTGCTTTTTCGCTTTTGCATTTACGCCTGCTTCGCACTGTCCAGGGACTTGCCGAAGACGAAAAACCGCTGATAGAGAAACTCCGTGGAGAAATTCAGCAGCATATTCACAATTGTTACCAGGTATTCGTTCCACGCCAGACTGCCGGCCAGATAATTGCCCAGAAGGGTGGACAGAGGCGTGAAGACCGCATAATAGGCGGCAACCTTTGCCATGGCTACGGGCACGTTGGCAGCGGATTGGAAGGTAAATTTCCGGTTCAGGGTAAAGTTCCAGAGTACGCTCAGGCACAGGGCAATCATGTAGCAGGGCCAGTATGGAAAATGGGTAAATTCATTCAGCAGGGCGAAGCTTCCCATTTCAATGAGACCGGCGCTGATGGAGAAAAAGGTGAATTTCAGGACACGGACGAATTCTTTCATGAGTACCTCCAAAATCATTCCATATGGTCTTTGCGGCGGAAGCGGAAAAGCTTGCCCATTAACGAATTTTTTCTTGCCTGCTTTACTCCTCGCCGGATGCTAATTTTTGCCGCCGGCACAGCCGGTGGTTAAGTTTGATCAAGCAATTAGGGCAACACCGCATAAATCGGCAAGGAGGCATAGCAGAAGATTTTGTGCCAGATCAAAGTTACAAAGCCGGAGGAATACTGTATGTATTTCCCAGCTTTGTAACTACGGAGCTGGTGCAAAAGACTCGCTGTGACCCGCAGACGCATTTGTGCGGTGTTGCCTTAATTATACTGTAAAAAGGGAGAAAAGTAAAGGCAATCAGGGGAAATTACAAAAAACCATTTTGAGTATTTTCTGAATCCTATTCATGGACACAAAAGGCGTTGATACTAAAATCTCCACAGGGGCTGTGGAAAAGTGCGCCTTATGTTCCAGGATGAGGCAGG
>ERZ773224.2158-NODE-2158-length-21500-cov-19.577291_pt1 | contig 21500 bp, 9 predicted proteins | sample MGYA00580526_ERZ773224 | MGnify/ENA primary metagenome ERZ773224 (study PRJEB29015, sample SAMEA2737743) | human gut metagenome | biome: human gut; feature: human-associated habitat; material: faeces | place: China | collected 2012 ... | reverse complement strand
GCCGTGCCGCAGCCGCCGAAGCGGTGCTTAAGCCGTAAGGCGGGAATTGTGCGGTATTGCCTTTATCTTCTCTTTTTTATCCCGCTAAAGGCATCATCCCTGGTTTTTGGCCAGCAGCGCTGCTCCAATCACCCCGGCGCGGTAGCCAAGGGTGCAGGTGGTAATGCGGGTGTGCTTTTGGGCGTAAGCATTGCCAAAAACCATTGGTCCCACCGCGGCGCGCAGGGGAGCCAGCAGGTTCTCCCCCTGGTTGGCCACCCCGCCGGACAGACCGATCACTTCCGGGAAGAAGATGTTGATCATGTTGGCAACGCCCACCGCAAGGTAATGAATGTACTGTTCCACCACGGCTTTGCCTGCGGCATCGCCCTGGGCGGCGGCATCAAAGGCGGTGCGGCCATTTACCCCGCCGCTTTGGGCGGCTATGCCATGCAGGGTGCTTTCGGGGTGGGCTGCCATGGCTTCTTTGGTCATGCGGATCAGGGCGGTGGCACTGGCCAGGCTTTCCAGGCAGCCGGGGCGGCCACAGGTGCAGCGCGGGGCATCCGGGGTGTCCAGAATGACCATGTGCCCCGGTTCCGCCGCTGCGCCGGTGTAACCGGTCAGCATTTTGCCGCCCAGCACCACACCGCCGCCCACGCCGGTACCCAGTGTGATGATCACTGCGCTTTCGGCCCCTTTGGCGCAGCCCGCCAGTGCTTCGCCCAAAGCGGCGGCGTTGGCATCATTGGCAAGAGCAACCGGCAGGCCGGTTCTGGCGCGCAGATAATCCCCCATGGCAAAATCATGCCAGTCCAAATTGTTGGAGTAGCGCACGAGGCCGCCATCCACCGTGCCGGGGCAGCCAACGCCAATGCCTGCTACCAGCTGGCCCTGTGCCAGCTGATTGCAGAGGGCTGCAATATCATCGCACACGGCCTCGGCCGGGCGCGGCAGTTTGGTGGGGGTGCTCGCTTCCTTTATAATAGCACCGTCTGCATCCACAAGCGCAGCTTTGATATTGGTTCCCCCAAGGTCCACACCCAGATAATACATGATTGCAGCCTCCTGTACATAACATTTTTTTCAGTGTAGCAGATTGCCCGCCCCGGCGCAAGAACTTGTAGACAAAAAAGCATCCAAAAGTAAACCCGGCACTACCCACTGCTCTTTTGTCGGGTCGTGCCGGTTGGATTTTATTTTTTATTAGCGGCTGCTCATCCGTTCAGTTTGGCGTAACGCCTTCTATATTTTCATATGAATACCACAACAATAGTACAACAATAGTACAACACAAACAGGATTTAAGGCAAAGAGCTGCAGGCAGTATGATGCGGGAATGATCAACCAGCAGGGTTCCGGCTGCTCCGGCGCGATGTGTGCATCGCGCCCTACAAACGGCCCAATGCCTTATCGCAGTATGTTAAGCATGTAACCATCATATTTTTTCAAAATTCCTTATCGAAAAAACTGCCCGCACAACGGCTTATCATACCGTGTACGGGCAGTTGATTTATCATTATCTACTTTTCTCTCAGGTCTGGGTCGATAAGCGCAACCCCACCTGGTACCCCAGCAGGGTGCGGGTTTCCACCGGCTGATGGCGGATGAGGGAAAGCAGCTGCTGTGCGGTACGGCGGCCCAGCTGTTCGGCATCAAAAGAGACCGCCGTGATCTGTGGCGTACACCCCTGCAGCGCTTCGTCGTCATACAGGGAGGCAAGACGGATATCCTGCGGCACGCGCAGGTTCAGCTGTCTCAGGGTGTTCAAAGCCAGCTGGGCAACCTGGTCATCCATGCACAGGATGCAGTCCGCCCCACGCTGTACCGCGAGCTCCACAGCGCTGGTGCGTAGATCGTCGCTTTCCAGCTCCAAAAACAGCAGGCTCTCATCAATCTTGCAGCAGGCGCGGTCATGCGCCTGCTTATAGCCTTCCAGGCGGGACTGGTTGACGGTGTACAGCATGGATCCGCCCAGCAAAGCAATGCGGTGCAGGCCCTTCATCAGCAGCAGGCTGACCAGCTCGCGGCAGCCGCCCACCTGATCATGGTCCACCGAGATAACATCCTGGTCAGCCGGGCGGCCAATGGCAACAAAGGGGATGCCGCTTTTTTGCAGCATGGGGATCAGCGGATCACGCTCCAGCGTGCGGGCCAGAATCACGCCATCAATCTTGCGGTTGACCAGTAGACGCTGCATCGGGCTTGTTTCCTGCTCGCCCACCATCGTCATCAGCACATCATAATCATTGCGGGTGGCAATATCGTACACGGCGCTGACGGTTTTGCGCAAAAATGGTGCGGCAAGGTTGCCGAACTGGCGCGAGAACACCAGTGAGATATTATAAGACTGCTGGGTTACCAACCCGCGTGCCAGCATATTGGGCACATAGTTTTTCTCTTTGGCGTACTGGACCACGCGGGCGCGGGTCGCTTCGCTGACACGGCCATTGCCCGAAAGGGCACGGGATACCGTGGTCTTGGACACGCCAAGGTCTTCAGCCATCTGGCTGATGTCAATTTTTTTTTCTCCTTCTGTCTGTTTACGGCGCGGCATGGGTTTACTCCTGTTAACGTTTGCTTCTATAAGATCTTCTTTCTGTCCTTGCCGGTTTTCCGCCCCACGGGCAGTTCCCAGGGTACTGTTCCAGAAACCAGTCCCCCACCCCGGCCATTCCCTACTTGGTCAATGGGCTTAACATATTATACCACATTTTCCTGGATCATGGTAGCCCCCTGTGCAAAGAAAGCAAAGAACACGCTACCCCAGTATGGGGTCATTATATCATTCCTGACTCTGTTTTTCAACCGATTTCTGGCTCTGTTTCCGCTTTCCAGTGTGTTTTATAACCTGGTAAAGTTTTCTCATTTTGTCCGTATCCTGCTCAGTCATCGTACCTGCGCCAAATTGGGCGGCTTGGGCCAATGCCAGCAGAGCTTCGGCATCCTGGGGTTCAAGGGCGGGGACACAACTTTGCAAAAATGCGGCAAACTCCGGCGCATCGGATGGTGTATCCGGCGGCAGGCCGCGACGCACCAAAAGGCGGTAGATGCTGCCAAACACGGCCAGCACCCGCGCGTTGCAGCTGCCCCGGCCATACCCCATGGCATGGCGGCGGGCCAGCACCAGCAGCACCGCAGCAGCCAACAGGCACCCCCCCAGCAACGCCGCCAAAACCAGCCTGCTGCGGGGCACGATGGTGGCTGCGGGTTCGTTTGCGCTGCTCTCCCCTGCTGCAGGGGCGGTGTCTTGACATTGAGTTTCGGGCAGCGGGTCGGTGCGCAGGTCGGCCTGTTGGGCACTGACCAGCACGCCGGGGGTCATCTCCATGGGGGTCCAGCCCTGGCCGGAAATGTACACCTCCGCCCAGGCGTGGGCGTTATCGTCCTGCAAAATGGCGTGCCAGCTGCCGTCCTCCTGTTGGGTAAACAGGCTTTGCGGCGCGGCATAGCCCACCACATAGCGCGCAGGCAGCCCGAACATGCGGAACATAACCACCGCCGCCGAGGCAAACTGCACACTGTACCCCTGTTTGGATTCCGTTAAAAAGTAACGGATGGGGTCGGCCCCCTCCGGCGGCTGGGGAGCGCTGGCGTTATACTGGTAGTTGGTGTTTAGGTAGGCGCGGATGTAATCGCCAATGTCCGCAGCTTCGGTCAGCTTCTGGTCCTTTTTGGCTTCATCGCACAGGGTTTGCAGCTCGTCATAGCCGTCCGGCACGGCGGTGTAGCGGCTGGCGGCGTAAGCGGCATAGGATGCTTCCATCCGGTCCAGCACGCTGGGGTCGGCATCGGCGCGGGCTTCCAGCTGGGTTTGGGCGGTATCCCGCGGGTAATACAGGAACACATCGTCCTGCGCGGTCTGGCCCGCGGCGGCGCCATCGCCCTGGATGGTGTAATAATCACCCCAGTAGGCGTTGTACGGTGCATAGGTGTACTGGGTATCGGCGTGGATGCGCTCCACCGTCAGCGTCTGGGGCTGGGCGGTGCCGTCATAGGCGGTGCGCAAAAACGGCAGGCTGGCAATGGTCAGCCGGGCGTTATCCTCGGTTTTCCAGTTCATAGCGGCGCTGTCAAAGGCATCGGCATCAGGGGCCTGCCAGGTGGTGCCGTCATAACTGCCGCCGATAAATCCCCGCAGGTATACGGTTTCTTCGGGTTTGTCGCTGGCGGTCAGGGCCAGATCCGTCACTCCGCTGACCTGGATACCCCCGCCCTGGTTCAAGGCGCCATCCGCCACACCACCGGCGGCGGCTTCTACCTGAATATTCAGCCTGCCGCCGCTGACCCGCGGCAGCCAGGTAATGGCGGTGCTCAGCGCGGCGGATTCCACCCGCTGGGCCGCGGGCTGCAGCCAGCCAAGGGGAACCCCCAGCGCCGGGCGCAGCAGCCACCAACAGGGCAGCGCCAGCGCAAGGCAAAGCCCGCCCGCCGCCAGCGCGGCAGACTTTTGGATGTTATAATGGCGGCAAAGGTTCTGGCGGTAGTTTTCGGTATCGCGCCTGCCCCACAAGGCCCGCCGCTGCACCGAGCAGGAAGCCGCCCACGCCCCCATCCAACCGGCCAACAGCAGCAGGCAGGCGGGCACAGCCGGCGCGGCCCCGGCCAGCGCCAGCAGCACAACAACGGGCAGCAGCATTAGATCCAGCAGCAGGGCATCCGCACGGCGCAGGGCCGCAGCGGCCAGCGCCCCGGTAACGGGCAGGGCGGCCAGCAGCAAAAACAGCCCCAGCTGCGCCGCACTGCCGCCCTGGGCCACCGGCAGCGCACTGCCAAGGCGGGCGTTCAGGCTTTGGGCAATGTTCCCGGCGCACTGCTGCGCCCCGGCCAAAAAGTTCCGCTGGCAGATGAACAACACCACAAGATACACAATCACCCCCGCCAGCAGCCCCCAGCGGCGCAGGGCTTGCGGCGCACGCAGGAACAGCGCCCACCCGGCGCAGAAAGCGGCTGCCGCGGGCCACACCCACAACGGCACCGCAATACCGAACCCGGTAGAAAGCACCAGCAGCAAACCAAAGGTGAGCGCCAGCAGCAGCGCGGCATCTGCCGCCAGCCACAACGCGGGGTGCGCTGCGGGGCGCTGGGTGCTCACCAGCACACGGTCCACAAACTTCAGCCCACTGCCGGGGTCGGCAGCGCCGCGCCGGCTCAGGGCAGTACGTTCTTTTTTGCGCTTGGGCGGGTTTTTGCGGTGCTTCGCCGCCTGTTGGGGAAAATCCCCCCATTCCTCCGCTCCGTCCAGGTCCCCACCGGGGGTCAGGGCAGCGCGCAGGGCGGTCAGCGGTTCGCGCACCATCAGGCGGTCCAGCTTGGCGCTCAGCTTCCAGTGTACCTGCTTGATGGTATCCCCGTCCCGGTACTCCCGCAGCTCATAGCTGCCGCCCAGGGCGGCGCGGGTGTCGGCTTCGTCGCCGTCCTCATCGGGGGCGGTTTCCGCTTTGGCTTTGTCAGCCGCGGCAGCGGGCAGCACACAGATGCTCTGGCTTTGCACGGCAGCCGGGCACGCCGCGGTGAACACCCCCAGGTGATCCCGCAGGGTGATGCCCCGCACCGCAATGCTCCACACGCCGCTTTTGCCTGCGTTTAGGGTAATGCGCTGTTCGGCGCTCTCTCTGCCGCCCAACATGGCGGCGCAGCGCAGGGTGATCTGCCCCCCGCCCCATTCATCGGCGGCGTTCAGCAGCACCACAAGCGCAGGGATGGGCAACCGGCTGCGGTTGCGCAGCCGAACCGTCAGGGTAAAATCTTCGCCCTGTATCACGGGTTTGTCCGGCACCAGCAGCTCTGCCGTTACCTGCCTGCGCAGATAGGCGGCGTCCAGCCGCAGCAGCACCAGAAGCACCAGCGCAAACGCTAACAGGAACACCGCCAGCGGTGCCTGGGTGATGAGCGCCGCAGCCAGCAGCACCAAAAGCACCAGCGCCCGGCCCAGCTTACCTGCCATGGCGGTCAGCCTTTTCGGGGCGGGGGCGCGGCACGGTGCGCAGCAGGTCCTGCATTACGCTGTCCACCGTTTCGCCGCCTGCGCGGGCCTGGTCGTTCAGCACCAGGCGGTGGCGGGCAACCGCATCAAACACAGCGGTCACATCCTGCGGGGCAACAAAATCCCGCCCCGCCAGGTACGCCGCCGCGCGCGTCATGCTGGTCAGCGCCAGGGTGGCACGGGGGCTTAACCCCACGGCCAGGCGCGGGTCCTTGCGGCTGGCCTGGGCCAGCGCCACAATGTAGCGGTACATCAGCTCATGCACAAATACCGTGCTGACCTCCTGCTGCATGGCAAGCAGATCTGCCTGACCGGCAACGGGGCGCACACGGTCCAGCAGGCGGCCTTTGCTCTGCCCGGCCAAAATTGCCAGCTCCGCTTCCTCATCGGGGTAGCCCATTACGGCGCAGACCATGAAACGGTCCAGCTGAGACTGCGGCAGCATCTGCGTGCCGGCGGCACCGATGGGGTTCTGGGTTGCAATTACGGTAAAGGGTGCGGGCACTGGGCGGGTGACGCCGTCCACCGTCACCGTGCCTTCTTCCATCACTTCCAACAAAGCCGACTGCGTGCGGGAGGAGGTACGGTTGATCTCATCGCCCAAAAACAGGTTGCACATCACCGCACCGGCGTGGTACACAAACTTGCCGGTCTCTTTCTGGTAGACCGAAAATCCCACCAAATCGGACGGCAGAACATCCGGCGTAAACTGCACGCGGCTTTCTTTCAGGTCCAGCGCGCGGGCAAAGGCCAGCGCCAGCGTGGTTTTGCCCACGCCGGGAATATCCTCAATCAGCACATGGCCGCCCGCCAGCATGGCCATCCAGATGGTGTTTACCGTTTGCTGTTTGCCCTGCACGGCCTTGTTTACTTCGGCCGTAACGGCGGCGGCCTGCTGTGTGTACTGCATGGTTAATCCTCCCGGTGTTTTTTCCATATCACCATAATGCCAACGGCGGCGGCAATAACCACCAGCCCGGCCCACAGTGCGTTGTTTTCCAGCCAGATCATGGTATTGGAGATCGCGCTCCCCTCGGATTCCGCGCTGCCCTCCCCCGGCAAGGGGGTCAGGGCCTGGGGGGCCACTTCGGCAATGGAGCTGCCGCCGGCATCCTCCACGGTCACCTGGCGCGGCGTTTCGTCCCAGGTAGCGGCGCTTTCCTGCAAATCCTCCTCTTTGGTGGTATCCGCAGCGGCGGTGTCGTGCTCCGCAATTACCAGGTAGCGCTGGCTGTTGCGGGTGTAGGGGTGGCAGGTGGAAAGGGTCAGCAGGTCCCGCCCCGGCTGGATCAGCACGGCGTTGATATCGCTGGGGTCAATAATTTTCAGCTCGCTCACGCGGTAAATCAGCGTTTCCCACGGGGTGGTCAGCTGGATCTTGTCCCCCACCTGGATCTGCTGCACGTTGCGCAGCATTTCCGCGCCATAATAGCCGCGGTGGGCGGCAATCACGGTGTTGGTGTTTTCGCCGCCCAGCGGCATCGAGGTCTGGCCCAGCAGCGCCGCGCCTTTGGCCAGGTTTTCGCGGCTGGCGCCCAGGTAAACGGGCAGCTCCAGGTTCAGGCGCGGGATCCACAGCACAGCCAGCACATCATCGTCATAGCCATAGGCAGCAAGGTCCAGCGGGGCTTCCTCGTAGGCAAACGGGTCGGTCAGGCCGCTTTGGCCCCCGGCGTAAATTTCCGCGTTATAGTCCTGCATCGCGGCGTACAGTTCAGGGTAGGCGCGTTCCGGCTCCGGGGGTTCGGCTGTGGTTTCCTCCGCCGCGGGGGCGGTGGGCTGGGCTTCGGCGCGGGCCGCAAACTGCGCAGCGGTTTTGGCGTTGCGGGTGCTGGTCCACCACTGGGCAGCGGTGGGCTGTATCAACAGCGCCAGCCCCAGCAAAATGGCCAGCCAAGCCAGAATTTTAGCAATCAGCCGTCCCATTTAGTCATCCTCCTCGCGCTTTTTGCAACGGTGCAGCAGCAAAAGCAGCAGCAGCGCTTCGCCGCCGATCACAATGCTGCCCGTTACCGCGATCCACGGCCAGGCATCCACCACGCGCTTGACCACCGTTCCGGTGCGCAGCGCCTGATACTGCACGGCCTGCGGGGTGTTGGCTTCTTCCTCTCCATTATAAGGGATGCGGGTGCCGCGCACAAGCATGCGGTGGGTGTTGATGGCATACGGCGTGCAGGTAACAAGGGTGCAGTAATCCTGCCCCGCGGTGATTTCCAGATCCTCGGTGTGCTCCGGTTCCACCACTTTGATTTGATCCACCTGGTACGCCAGCGTTTCATCCAGAATATGCAGGTAGAAACAGTCGCCCTCTTCCAGCTTGTCCAGGTCGGTGAACAGCACGGCTTCGGGCAGGCCGCGGTGGCCGGTCAGCACGCTGTGGGTGCTTTCGCCGCCAAGGGGGTAGCTGGAGCCTTCCAGATGGCCGACGCCCTTTTGCAGCACATCATCGCTGGTGCCTTCGTAAATCGGCAGGTTGACGTCAATTTTCGGGATGGTGATATACCCCAGGCTTTCGCCCACATCCACAAGGTCCACATAGCTGGTGCCGGTATCCTCCGCTTCGCCTGCGGCATCGCGCTCCACGGCGCTGTCCAGCTGCTGGTTATAGCGGCGGGCGGCCTCCTTGGCGGCGTCCAGTTTTTCGGTATCCATGCTTTTTACGGTATCATCGTAATTTTGGATCGCTTCGCTGGCGTGGCGCTGCGCCACCGCGTTGCTGATAACCGGGTACGATGCCACCCCAATGCCGGACAGGATCATCAAGGCCGCAAAGCCGACTTTTAGTTTTGTTGTGGTATCCATAGCGTCACCGCGAACCTTTCCGTGAGAGGGTTGAAGTTGGGATCTGATGCAATTAAGAATTAAGAATTAGCAATGAGGAATTGGAGGCAGACGAAAGAATAAATAATAAAGAATCATGAATCATTGTGGTGGACCGCGCCGCATTGCGCCGCTCAGGAGATATTGGGTTGGGGGTGGTTTTTAGGGTAGTGAATAACAATAAAATAATCTGTAGGGCCTTACGGCGTTGCACACCACAAAATTGTAATAAACCTCGCCCTGCATGTAGGGGGCGGCGTCCCCGACGCCCCGTTTGACGGGCCTAATAATTGCCGCCCATCCACCCCGCGCCGCAAACGTTGCAAATCATTTGTAGGGGCCGATGCTCGCCATCGGCCCGTTTGACGGGCCTTGCCCTATTTATTTTTAGGTTCTGCACGGGGAACCACCCCTCAGTCACCTTCGGTGACAGCGCAAACAGCGCCCCGTCCCCTCTGTCGCTTCGCGACATCTCCCCGCGGGGCGGGGAGTCACCCCTCAAGGGGCGCCAATATCTCACCTTATGTTTGCGGTGGCTCCCCTTGAGGGGAGCTGGACGCGGAGCGGCCTGAGGGGTGGTTCCTCGCCGCAAACCTAACGCCCGTGGGGTGGTTCCTCGCCGCAAACCTGACGCCCGTGGGGTGGTTCCCCACGCAGGGCCTAAAAATCAACCGAACAACGGCCATGTACACCCAAAAAAATTTATTCCCCAATAACCCACCATAGGGGGAGGGCCAAACCCGGCCCTCCCCCTGTGTATGATGGATTATCCCTCTATACCCTATTGGTGAATTGTAAAATTGTTTTGCCTTGCGGCGGGCGCATCAGGCGCGGTTCTTCTTTTTCAGGCTCAGCAGCACGCCAACACCGGCCACAACCAGCAGCACACCAATGCCGCTGAACAGCAGGGTGCCGAAACCACCGGTGGTGGGCAGGTCGAAGCCCTTGCGGTTGATGATGGTAATTGGTGCATACGTATATTTGTTCTCGCCATTCTTGAAAGTAGTGGTCTTTACGTCACGCTTAATCAATTTGCCATCGCTAGAAAATTTATCGTTAACTGTCCAACTAGTTTCATAATCCACAGTCAAATTGGCATCAACAGGGCCGGAAAGCAAGTTATAGCCCTTATTTGTCATGGTTTCTACCAATTTGTACTCGCCATCGGGCAAACCATTGACAGTTGCGCAACCAGCATTTACACCCTCACCCGCGGTCGTAAGTGTGGCTACCTTAAACCACTTCGGCTCATTCTCAGCTTCTGTTGCATTCAACCCCAGTGCCTTGGCCTCTGTCGCAGTCAGGAACTTGCATTCCTTTATACCAAAGATAACAGTATCGGTCGTACCCTCTTTCAGTTTGTCAGTCTTTTCATCGTACTTCTTATAAAGGTCAAATGTTACACCATTCAGCAGTTTTTCAGTATTTCCATCCTGACCCTTTTTCAGGATACCAGTTTTGAAGGTATAAACAACAGCCTTATCATGGATTTCATAGGGAGTATCAGTCTCGTCCTCTTGAATATCCGTCTTGCGGGAGTAATCAAGGTGAGCTTCGTTCACATTGCCAACAGTGGTAGTGTCTGCGTCCTCCTGCAAAGTTGCAGTGTAAGAAATCGTGATGGTCTTACCGGCAGCTGCCTTCAGTTTATCCTGGCTCGTTCCTGCTTTAAAATCAATCGTAATTTCAGAATTATTGCCATTAGAGGTATTTGTCAACGTGTAATCAGTATTCGCAGCAAAGGTTACATCTTGACCTTCTGTATCTTTACTGCTAATGGTAACACTGTCAAGGTTATGCATAAGCTGATCCTTGTTCATTGTATCAACAACTTTAAAGGTTTTCAGCTTTGCTACATTTTCAGGAACATAGATGGTCAGAGTATATTTAACGGTATCACCAACAGCATAGTCGGTATCGTTGCCTTCGTCAGTGCCTTTGCCATCATTACGCTTAGTTACGTCTTTCTCCAAATCCGGCTTATGGTTATAAACCGTCATGGTATTGTCATTGTTAATTACAAAATCGCTGTTCGGGGTAGCTCCATCCGGCGTTACAAGCTTACCTTGATCATTAATTTCAAACTCATATGCCACATTGTTGTTGATAATATAGCCGCTTTCCTTGTTTTCTGCATAGCCAATTTCCACAAAACGGTATTTACCCTTGAGCAAATTCTGAACGGTGATTTCGCCACTGCCATTTGTTGTAAACTCGCATTTGCCATTTACAGTATAATCATCGTATTTATCCTCGCTCGTTGAATTTTCGTTGTAGCGCTGCAACTTAAAGATAACATTCGGCAAATTTTCGATTTCATTTTCTTTACCGTCTGTCTTACCTTTCTTTACCAGCGTAATGTCACCTTTCGCGGAGCTGTTCTTCGGGTAAACAACAACATCATAGAGCCATTCCTTAAGCTGGTCTCCCGTTGCTTGCTCACCAACCTGAACTCTCGTCATAGGAATAGAAACAAGGAACGGTTCCACGGGCTTTACAACGGAATCCGGCGTCGTTGTTTCGATAACCAGGTACATGCCAACGTTCAGGTCTTCAAACTTAACAAAACCATTAGCATCCGTTTTTCTTTCCGTTTTGCCGTCTTTACCTTTAACAGCTTTGTCAGCGATACCTTCTATCAGATTATCTGCGGTTTTACTCTTACCATTCTCAAAATAACTATCCGCTGTAACAGCATCAGGTTTACCAGCAGCTTCATAATATGCTACCAGCTCATCTGCCGTTTTAACCTGATAAATAGTAAAACCTGCATCTTTAAGCGGCGTAGCCTCATTCGGCACAGCCTGCTGCTCACCAGTTCCAGCTACAGAACCTGTCAATTCTGTGCTATGGAGATACTTATAAATGGTAATAGAGCCTTTTTTTGTTTTATCAATCGTACTTACGCTGGTTTTGATTTCAGGTGTTTGGGCATTGCCTTCGCCCTCGGCTGCCATTGCTGGCATGGCGCACAGGCTGAGGGCCAGAGCGGCGCTCAACAGGCCTGTGAGAAAACGTTTTGCTTTTTTCATTTCAGTACCTCTTCTCTTAAAAAAAATCATCATCGGATGGGCGGCGGGGCCGCCCGGCTTAAGGGTTCTGCATCAGCACGGCGTGCAGTGCGGGGCGCTGCAGCGGGGAAACGCTGCCGCGCCGCCCGCACTGTGCCGTGAAGAAAAAAGGAGGAAAAACTGGGCCGCTTGCCCACTTGGCTTATGGCCGCGCCCTGCCGTAAACGGGCGCGCACTGGCGGGCAGGCCCTGCATCCTGGGGGCTGCTGGGTTTCCGGGGGATGGTTAATGTCGCCGGCCCCCTTTCCTGTTGTAGCGGAATGTGAATATCAACAGCCCTGCCACCGCCAGCGGCATGCCGATCAGCAGCCACAGGCTTGGCGCGTCTGCACCCGTGTGGGGCAGCTCAGGCGTTTTACGGTTCAGAACGGTAAGGTTCATGGTGTAGGTGTTATTGGGGCCCGGCGTAAACGTATCCTTCGTTTCCGGGGTCTTTGAATCATTAATATAACACTTGCCGTCTTCAAAGGTAATGTCAATCGGCTTGGACAACAGGTTGTACCCCGGGTGTGCTTTGGTTTCCGTCAGGCGGTATCTGCCGGGTTTCAAATCCTTGAACTTATCAGTAATTTTGCCATCCCCACCCGTTATGGCGGTAATGGAACCTGTGTGTGTTTTGTCGAATTCATAGGAAGTATCTACTTCCCACTGCGTTTTTCCTTCGTTTTTAACCAGCTTTTCCAGTTTGAACTCAACACCATCTAGTAGGGTTTTCTCGTTATTGGCGTCCTTCTTGATGATATCCAGTACAAACTTCGGGTTCTGCAGTGTGTTGGTCAGCACAATCTTGCCGCTGCCGCCGGTGATGGTTCCATCGGTGGCTGTGGCTGGCGTTGTAGTTGCGCCGTTCGTTTCGCCGTTCGTTTCGCTGTTTTGTGTTGCTTTAGCCGTTACAACATACGTATTGCCGCCAATCGTAATGGTTCCGTCTGCCGCATTAAAGTTGTCTTTATCGTCCACCGTACCTTCCACAATGCGGTATTGGTAATTCGTGTTGGGATTGTCAACCGAGCGCTGATCCAAACCGCTAAAGATTTGCTTCCAGCCATTATTATCATCGGGGGTAATGGTAACATAGGCTTTCGGGCCGTAGTTTACCGGTTTCCATTCTTTATCGTCTGTGCTGGTTGCCAGGCGGCGCTGGAGCTGGATGTAGATTTGTCCCGGCCGCTTCGCAGTGCTAAGATCGTCCTTACCATTTGCATCTTTCCAGAGCTTATCGAACTCAATGTTGATCAGTGTGCGCTTGGTGTTGGTAAAGATTGCGGTAACTTTCAGATTGGTCGGATCGTTCGGCTTTTCGCTCTCCACAATCACGCCTTCCACCATGGTGTTGTTCTTGATCAAATGGGCTTCATTGCCATCCGGAACGGTTACGCTTTGCAGTCTGGAACTACCATCTTCCGGTGCAACTTCCTCGATGGTATAGCGGGTGCCAACGGGGATGCCGGTGATGGTCACGGTGTGGTCTGGGTATTTTACCTCATCGCTCATGTTGATCTCAACATACCTTATGATGTCATCTTCTTCCAGAGCAGCACCGCCAACATCACTAAAGGTAACTTTGAACTTGTAGGTTCCGTCCAAGGTTTCGCCGTCTGCGGGCTTCTTTTGGATTTTCAGCCCGCCGGTTTTGACGGTGTTGACGTATTTTACCTTTAGCTTTGTCAGCGTGGAGCTTTTTTCGTCCGGGTCCTTATAGGAGCGGAAGACGATGGTGTTGGCGGTAGTGGGCTTCTTGTTCTCCGTGTAGCCATCATTCTTTACCCCCTCTTGATCGACATAAACTTCCGTTCGGTCATCATCGGGGCCTACGTCGGGGGAGTGCTGGCTCTCCAGCGACTTGGGCTCTCCTCCGAGCTTTACTGATGTATAATCCGTACTCGTCGGCTCCGTCGATTTAACCGCCTGCCCGTTCTCGTACACCGTCCATGTGGTGTCGTACAGTTTTGGGTTCAGTTCCTCTTTGAGCGAAATGTAGCTGCCGCGGCGGAACTGGTCGCTGAAGGTAACGGTTTCTCCAGCTTCCAGAACAAAGCTTCCGTCGCCTTCCACCAACTGGGTGTCTGTGTCCATGTTGGAGGTGTACTGTGCGTTTTCGGCGTTTTGCAGCTGACCGCTTTTGACGGAGCCGTAATCCGGGATGTCCTCCTGCTTGGTTGTAAAGCCGGACATCGTACTTGGCTTCGCTTTGGGAATGAAGGTAAAGTTCCTGAAATAGATGTTGCGGCTATAGTTATCGCCCACGCGGATGGTTGTAACGTTGCCGCTAAATTTGCCGTCCGAACCGCCCTGCTCTTTCATCTTGTGCAGGTCCAGCTTTACGGTGACCCATTGGTCTGTCTTCAGTTCGACCGAGCCATACGTTGCGCCGTTAATGCCTGTTGTGCCAAGGCTGCCTTTTTGGCCGTGGATAGGTGTTTGTTCATCCAGCAGTTCCAGATACAGGTTGTTGAGGGAAAGTTCACCACCATCATCGTGCTTAACGTAAACCTCGAACGTAAGGAAGCGCTCGTTTTCGATATTGATGGGTTCTTTCAGCGTCAGGATGCCATAACGGTTCTTACGCCATTCACTGACGGGTTCCGTATCCATATAGCGTGCGTACCAGTGAAGGACCTTTTCTTTATTCGTCCCGGAATCTGGCCCGGGGTTATCAGCCTTCTCGAAAATGTAGGCATCGTTATTTGGGGTTGCGGGTTCAATAGTGCTTGTCTCCAAATTCACCACTTGGGAGTGAGTACCGCTTGTATCCGGGTCAGCGGCTTTTTTTTCTCCATAATGGGTTGCCTGGTTCTGGATGGTGAAGTTGAAGATTTTCCGGCCTGTAAAGCATTTTTTGAAGTCATCGTCAGTAACGTTGCTCAGATCGACCTCTTTTTGAACCTTCAGCTCGTTATTATCCGGGAAGTTGAACGCCACCGCCATGTTGGATTCCCACATACCACGTTCCATGTAGTACATGGTAAGGGTGTGCTTTTGGCCTTTGTCGAATGTAAGAGTAGTGCCTTGCGCGGAGAAAGAAATCTTCTCGTCATTATATGTTACGTCCTTGACAGAACTTCCATCTTGGTCACTATTTGACGTTCCGCCTTTTTTGACCTTACTGACATAGGCTGTTACACTATTTTTCTTTTCTCCCTTGTCTGTAGTTGTCTCGCCAAATTCCAGCAGGCCGGATACTTTACCGTGCGCACCACCAACGTCAAGCGCCAGCTGGCCATCAATGAATACCCAAACGTCATCGTCACCGGAGAAGAAGAACTTGATGCTGGTTTTTTTCTTTTCTCCATTTACAAATTCGTTTGTTTCAACTTTGCCGTCATCCGTCAGGGTAAAATCCATCTGCAGCTTGGTGCCAAAGCCGTAATTGTAGGTAGAAGCCACACCAGGTTTTGCTGTTTCATTGAACGGGAAGTAGCCATAATGGCCTTGCCCGCCCGATGACGCATCCACATTCTCAGAAGACTTTCTGTTATCGGTACTTTGGAGAAAATATTTTGAATCCGAATTTTGTCCCGAATCTTGTTTTAGATACAAGGTTGTATCCTTGCTGTCAAAGTACCAATAATCAACGCCGGGATCGTTATCAAAAAGATTTTCCTTTTTAGTAAATGGGAACTTTACATTCTCATACACTTCACCAAGCTTTGCTTTTTTACTATTTTCTCCTAGGAGGAAGTCTTTGCTAAAGTGCGGTTCTACTTTTTCTGTATCTTTCAGCAGCGGTTCACCTGTTGCTTTACCGTTGGATGTTGTATCCGCAACCAATCCCTGATAGGCATAGTATGTATGCTTAATATCTACGCTATTATCTTCATTACGCTGAGAGTTATTGATTGCCATAAAACGACCAAAGTCGTTGTACCCAAACAACTTTAATGTATCTTCAATCTGGCTAAATTCAAGGGAGCCTGCAGGCTGGAAATGTCCGGTATAAATCGGATATTGGGCACCTGCAGTCTGATAATAATCGCTCAGCGCCTGATCAAATTCACGGAAGGTTACCCAGGTGCGGTGACTTGCACCCTTATATTCACCGTAGCCATCACGGTTCTTGCCGTTCAACTCGTAATCTGTATAATAGTCATACAGCGTACTGGTAACATATTTTGTGTTTGCTTCTTCCGTAAAAGGAACGGATGCAATATCTACTATTGGAGTTTCTTTCCCCGTTTCGGCATCACGATTTTTCCACGTTTCGGCATCACGCGGGGTGGTGTCTTTTGGAGCCCAGTAGCCGCCGCGTGGGCCACTGTGATATATTGTATCGTCATTCGTATCCGCATAGAAGCACTGTTCCTTATCCTTATAATCTAAAGGGATGTCTACCCAATCTGTATTGTTGCCGCAGTTTGTAAGGATCTTATCGCTACTCAACGGATACGAAGAGAATGCAATTTGGGTATAGCCATCCGGCACATCTGCTGCATAGTAATCTGTGCCCTTAATCCGGCTCATTTCGCCGCCTATGCTTTTTTTGTCTTTTCCTTTTAAGCAGTAGTAAACCGTACTTTCCGTACTTTGATCGGCTTTGGGGATTGAATAGTTGCCGTCAGTATCATTAGTACCTGTTGTTGGCAGCTTTGAGAAAGTAGCATCGTAATAGATAAGGACAGACTTTTCTATACCCCATCTTTCGTTGTCTTCGCCAGTATAGATAAAGCATTTACTTGTATCACTGTATGTAAAGGATTTTTTATCATCACTAACTTTTTCACCATAGAAGTTATAGTATTTGCTGGATTGTTGGGGATTGTCCTCACCCCATGTAAACTTAACATAAGAGCAAAGCTCGTTAGGAATGGTAAAGGTTGCTGTGGAATTAGGAGCAATACCAGAATCCGCCCCAGCACTATTTGAGGCTATTGGTTTACCGACCTGGATAAGCTCTCCTTTATCATTCGGTTCATAAAACCAGGCTTGGACGTTCGTTAGTTTTTCACCGGTTTTATTTTCAAAGGACATCTCTTTGCCAGCGAACTGATTATGGCGAACCGTAACCGTATAGGTAAACCACTTCTCGCCCTCTGCGCCCTCTGCATCATAGTAGTTGCCGCCGATATAATCGTCACGAGTTGGATCGAACGTCTTCCACCACGTACGTGTATTTACATCAGCAATTACCACACTATCTTCAAGCGTATCCCCTTTATATCCGTGAAATTCTAGTCCATTCAATCCTCCCCATCGATAGTGTTTGTTCTTATTCAGGTCCGCAGAATAAATTTTTCTTCCGTCCTTCGTTATGTCAGCTTCCTGCATATCAAGCGTATACGGCGGCTCTTTATCGTTGTTTGTATCTACTGCATAAATTTTAACGCTTGTAAAACCACTCCACTTACGAGGCACTGCAAAATAGAGCGTGTAAGTATCCGGCACTCCCGTCTCACTAACTGCCTGCACGCTATCCACGCTTTTTGCGGCGTACATCTTCTGCGGCTGTTCGGTCGGTTCCGGGGTGGCGGTGGGGGTCACGGTCGGCACAGGGGTGGCCGTTGCGGTGGCTGCCGGTTCCGGGGTCAGGGCGGGTTCTGCCGTGGGCTCCGGCGTTTCGGTCGGGGCGGGCTGCTCCGGCTCGGCGCTTTGTTCCGGTTCCGGGGTGGCGGCATTCTGCTCCGGCGGAACGGTATCCTCCCCGGAGGCCGTTCCCTGCTCATCCTCCAGCAGCTCTACTTCGTCAGGTGCGTCGGGCAGAAGATCCACCTCGGCGTATACAGGCAGGGCCATTGCCATAACCAGGCAAGCGGTGACAAGCAGCGCTGTCAGCCGGCGCGCCCAACCTGTTGTGTTTTTTCCTGTTCTATTCAATCTGCTCACCCGCCTTTCGCGCTGGTTTAATGAAAGCACATTGTTCCACAGGGGATCCCTGTGGAACAATAAAAGAAGCCAGAGAAGCCAGCTTCTTTTACTTGCGCAACCGTTGCCATGTTGTTTTCAAAAAAATTACGCATCGAATCTTCTCAGTGCGCATTTACTTTTCAGTGTTAAAGTATAGCACCTTTATACCAGAAAGGCAATACAATCCACGTAAATTCCTGTTTTTCGGCACTTTTACTGATTGCGTTTTCCTCCAATTATACAATGTATTCAAAGCCTTTGTATAATTTATTCCTGATTTTCTTTTTGGCAGCGGTCCCTTTTATATACTTTGACCGCGCGTTTATGATCCTCTGCGCACACAGAGCGCAACTTTGCAGCAAAATTCGCCTTTTTTGCTACATTTCCCTGTTTTTGCGCAATTATTTGTTTCGCATGCGCCTGTTTGTGGCGGGGCCTGGCGGCTGGGTGGGCGCCTTGTGGGAGGGATGGCAGGTTTGCGGCGCACGGTTCCCGTTTTTTTGCGGCGCGATGAGTACACCGCGCCCCTGCAAACGGTTTGCGGTGTTTGCGGCGGCGGGTGTGTGTTTGGTGGATTGCACGCCCGCCAACGGGACGCCGTTCTCCCTTTACAACGGGGTGCGGGTTTGCTGCAGATATGCCATTCGCTTTTTTGTCCCCCCTGCCCCGCCCCTGATTCCCGGTTCCCCCTTGCCGATTTCTATTTGCGCCAGCTCCTGAGGTGCCTCTGAGAGCAACGAAAGTAGAGGATCTTTCGCAAGCACAAAATCCGGCTGCGTTTACTGAAGCAGACGAGCTTTTTGACGTTTCAGACAGATCCCAGCTCCCAGCTTTCAATCTATCCTGTGTAAACTGCAACCCCTCATGCGCCATTCTGTGCGGCACCTACCTTATAATAAAGGGGTGCTACCCTGTGTAAATTTGCAACTGATCCATTTGAAGCAGCTGTGAGCTGTTGCAATTTTGCACAGGGTATTGCCCGCATTCTGTGCCGAACATTCCCGAAACGTGTTGGAAAAACGCACAGGATTGCCTTGTTTCTCTATGCCGCTTACCGTTGGAAAAACGCACAGGTTACCCCCGGAACAGTTGCATTTTACACAGGGTATTCCCGCTCCCCTGCCCCGCCGTGACCCGCGTACCTGTTGGAAAACCACACAGGATAGGCCCGTTCCCCGTGTTGCAATTTACACAGGTTTGGCTGTTTTTGGCTTATTTGCAACTTTACGCAGGTTGCTTTCCGCACAGGAAAATGGTGGTGGAATGCACAGGCTGCAGTTGGTTGAACACACAGGTTTGCGTTGTTAAATTACACAGGCTCTACCTATTACTAATATAGAACTAAACAACTAAGCCATAATAACAACCAGAGGTAAGCCGGGAGATGGGGGAGAACGGGAAAAAATTGGTGTTGCCATTCCATCAGGTTACAGAACCCTGAAACAGCAGGACAGAAAAGCACAATAAAACCCTGTGTAACCTGCACCCGGGCTGCAACCCCCACAGGATATATGGCAAACCACAACGCGGGTGTTGCATTTTGCACAGGGTAATGGCGGTGAAACCCTGTGTAAATTTGCAATTCTTGCGCTGGATAACAGGATGTGCTATAATATCTAACATGATGTGCGTGACCACCCGGGATACAGCAACCGATACAGGAGGCCCCTGCTTATGGCGGCAAGTAAACAGAAAAAAGATGATCCGTTTGTCGTTACGTTTGAAGAACGCGGGGACCAGACCATCGTTCGCAAATCCAATGACCTTGTACAGATGACGCGCAACAACCTGACGCTGAGCCAGCAGCGCCTGATGCTGCATATTTTTTCGATGATTAAGCCGGAGGATACGGACCTGCCCTCTTATGAGCTGAGCATTTATGATTTTATCAAGATGACCGGCATGGACCCGCACAGCGGGGCGCTGTACAAGCAGGTGCGCAAAAATATTGAGGAGCTGGCCAACGCGCCCATCCAGTGGATCAAGAATAACGGAACTTCCACGGTGGAAACATTCCGCTGGATTGATAAAGTGCGCATTGATGAGGGCCGCGCGCGCATGACCATCACGCTGGATCCGGTGCTGAAACCGCACCTGGTGCAGCTGAAAACCCTGTATACCACCATGGATGTGACCTACACCATGCTGATGCGGTCCACCTATTCCATCCGCATTTACGAGCTGTGCAAGAGCTACCAGAGCCTGTACCTGAAAAAGAAAGCGGCCGGGGAACCGCTGGTATGGAACCTGAGCATGCTGTATGAACAGCTTTCGTATACGGCCAACCGATGGTCGGATTTCCGCCGCCTGGCACTGGAAAAGGCAAAGGCGGAAATTAACGAAAAGACGGATATTATTTTTAATTACGATGTGTACGAAAAAAAAGGGCAGAAGGTTCTTTCGCTGGTGGTAACGATTGACCCGGTGGATGATGCCGCTGCACAGGCCAACCTGGACAGCATCAACAGCACAGTGCGCAAAAAGAGCAAAAAGAAGGGCCGCCCCACCGTGGCGATTGAGGATTCGCTGCTGGATGACCCCAGCGTGATCACCTTTGATTATGTTTCGGCACCGGAAACAACGATCCCCTATTCCTTTGGACGCCACCGCACCGAGCTGCGGGAGGAAATTGTTGTGAAAGCGCGCATGGATCAGCTGCGCGCGGAGATTACGCCCGAAGAGCTGCACGCGGTGGAAGTGATCATTGATGTGTTGGCAGATGCCTGCTGCACCATCCAGGCAGGCGATGGCGAGCAGGACGGCGGCAACAAAACGGTGTTTGGAAAGATGAATGCCATCATCCTGGATTGCGGCGGGCTGACCAGTTGGCTGGCCGGTGTGGCACCCCGCTATGCACAGGAGATCATTCCCCGGTCGCAGACGATGCGCAGCCCGGCGCGGTACCTGAACAAGGTGCTGCGCGAGGATATGGATAACTATCGCATTTATATTTTCCGCAAGGCAAAGCCGGCAGCAGAACCCAAAGAGGAGCTGTTGGAAGCGGAGTACCATGTGATGGACGAGCCGGTGCAGCAAACGCTGCCGAAGCCTGAGCCGCCCAAGGTAGAGCTGATTCCCGAAACGATTGTAAAACGGCAGGATATGCGAAAAGAGTTTGCAAAGTTTGTAGATGATGGATACCTGGAAAAGACGTTGACGAGCGGCCAGCGCGGCGCTTACCACGAAATTTACCGCCACCTGGCAGCGCGGTGCGTGCCATCGCCTTCCAGCCTGCGCAATGGGCTAAAAGACGAAATGCGGCTGCATTACCTGGCATGCATGAATGAAGTGATTGAAAAGTATGGCAGCCTGACCCCGTTGATGGAAGCTATGGCGCATGAACTGGACTTTGATGTGTTCTGGGCAAAGGCCGCCAAGGACCCCAACGTGAATAACCCGATGGGGCTGTTCTACCACATTATTGAAGAACGCGCGCTGAACCCGATCGGCACCATAATGAATGACCAGGCACAACGGCAGAAGGTTGCCGCCAAGGAAAAAGGTGAAAAAGATAAGTGGCACAACGAAAGCTGGATGGATGCTTTTGAGGAAGATATCCCGGATGACAGCGAAGAGTAATTAAAATGAAGCGGAGCGGAACATCCGGGAGCGCTATTTTAATAAGGTAAGCAGCGGCTGGCAGTTTGCTGGCCGCTGCTTTTTTGTTGGGGTGCAGCTGAGAAATGAAAATATCCGGCGTTTTTTGATTTCAGATAGACCTTGGGCAACACCGCACAATTCCCATCTGACGGCTTAAGCACCGCTCCGGCAGCTGCGGCACGGCATCTGCGTTGCCAAAATGC
>ERZ773224.2155-NODE-2155-length-21504-cov-10.801156_pt1 | contig 21504 bp, 20 predicted proteins | sample MGYA00580526_ERZ773224 | MGnify/ENA primary metagenome ERZ773224 (study PRJEB29015, sample SAMEA2737743) | human gut metagenome | biome: human gut; feature: human-associated habitat; material: faeces | place: China | collected 2012 ... | reverse complement strand
CAAATAAGTGGAGATGAATACAATTCGATAGAGAAACTTGTTAGATAAATTACAAGTTATCGTACAAATTATTACAATTCAACTAATCGTTGATAAAAAAATACCCCACTCAACGATTAGTATGTGTACTTTTTAATGATAATATTTTACACTTAATTTGAAGGAGGTAAAAGATATGAATCAGATTAAAATAGGAAAATTTATAGCTGAATGTAGAAAAAAGAATAATTTAACTCAAATGCAACTTGCAGAAAAATTAAACATTACAGATAGAGCTATATCTAAATGGGAAAATGGGAAAGGAATGCCTGATTCATCATTAATGCTTGATTTATGTCATGAACTCAAAATAAGTGTAAATGAATTATTATGTGGGGAGTTGATTGAAATGAATAATTATAATGAAGTAGCAGAAAAAACATTATTAGAAATGGCACAAAAGGAAGAAATGCAAAATAAAAAATTAATGATGTATGAAAATGTGATTGGATTTAGTTCGACAATATCTTTCTTAATACTAATTTTTGTTACATCATTTTTAGTAGAGAATAATATAGCGAAAATAGTATTGTTTATATTAGCATTTGTTCTTTTAATAATAGATGTTTCATTTGCATTAAAAATAGAAACAGAAACAGGTTATTATGAATGTCAAAAATGTAATCATAAATATGTACCCAAATATAGCCAAGTATATTTTGCAATGCACTCTGGAACTACACGATATATGAAATGTCCAAAATGTAACAAGAAAAGTTGGCAAAGAAAGACTTTAAGTTAGAAGGATAGTAAGTCATAAAGTAGTTAAAAATAAAAAAATTTAAAATTTTATTGAAAAATTTAATAAAAAATGATATAAATATACAAAATCAATGAGTAACAGATAATGTGTAAATCCGATTGAAATAATACAAGGGATTTATGCATTATTTTTTTTTGCCTAAAAACTAATATAGACTTATTGTAAACCATATAATAATTGAAAAAGGAGAAAAATGAAAAATGATAAAAAAATTAGTTAAATCAATAAGAGAGTACAAAAAATCTACTGTCTTAACATCTATATGTATGGTGTTAGAAGTATTTATGGAAATAACAATTCCATTTTTATCAAATGTGGAAATCAAAAATATAAAAGAATATGTACCACAAGCCTTAAAAGGAATAACAAACTTAATCATTATAGAAGATAAAAACAGTATACCTATTGCTTTTATGGGGATTGAAAATAAAAGGCTTGAGATGTTATTTATTAAAAATAGTGAAAGAGGAAAAGGACTAGGAAAACAATTATTGAATTATGGTATAAAAAATTATAATGTTAATGAATTAACCGTCAATGAGCAAAATATAAATTCAAGAGGATTTTATGAATATGATTTGAAATTTACAGATCAAAGAAAAGCATTTTCAGATGAATTTGTTAATTTTTCTGTGTGTACTCAATATTTTAGTATTAAAGTACCAATATATAATGAATTGGCTAATAATGATAAAGTAACATTAGAAGATATAAGGAATATGCCAATTATAATAATTGCAACAAAAGAACAAAGAGAAAGCGAATCAAATTTTTACCATAATATTTTAGGATTTAAAGAAAATTTTGTATTTGTAGAGAATTTAGAAGAAGCAAACTTGTTAGTTGCGTGTAACAAGGGAATATTACCAATAGAAAACAGGTTAACACAAGCTAAAAATGATTTGCTCTTTTTTTATCTATAAGTTTTACTTATTAAAAAGCATATAAAAATTGAATTGATTATATATGAAATACTAAAGTATAATATATTTAGCAAAAAAAGAAAGGTGGTAACCTTATAAATGCAGCAGGAGTTTCTCCATCACAAGCACCAATAGAAGCAATACTAAAAGTAGACTTATATGGAACAGCAGTATTACTAGAAGAAGTTGGAAAAGTTATAAAAAAAGGTGGAGTTGGTGTTACAATTTCAAGTCAATCTGGAAAAAGAATGAAACAATTAACTAAAGAAGAGGACGAATTACTTGCTATAACAGATACAGAAGAATTATTAAAATTAGATATATTAAGACCAGAAAATATTGCTGATACATTACATGCATATCAAATGGCAAAAAGATGTAATGAAAAAAGAGTGATGTTTGAGGCTTGTAGATGGGCTGAAAGAGGAGCAAGAGTAAATTCTATATCTCCTGGAATTATAGTAACGCCACTTGCAATAGATGAATTTAATGGACCTCGTGGTGATTTTTATAAGAATATGTTTGCAAAATGTCCAGCCGGTAGACCTGGAACGGCAGATGAAGTGGCAAATGTTGCAGAACTTATAATGAGTGAGAAAGGAGCTTTCATAACAGGGGCAGATTTTTTAATAGATGGTGGAGCAACTGCATCATATTATTATGGAAAATAAAAACCAGAAACATCTAATTAAAAATTAAAGTAATTAGCAAATTCACTTTTATTTTCAGAGAACTGCTTGAAATATAGTAGTTCTTTTTGTATAATTCTAACGACAATATATAAGAGAGATTTTATTATATTATGTATTGTAAAGAATAGAAAAAAATATAAATATGCTTAAAGTAAGAAAAAATGCAAGTTGTTATTTGAAAGGAGATAATTAAGTGGAAAAGAAAATATTTACAGTGAAATCGGAGTGCGATGATCTAGATTTAGACATAACAGTGATTAAGCCTGAAAACAAAATAAAAGGAATTTTTCAAATATCTCATGGTATGGCAGAGCACAAAGAACGTTATTATAAATTTATGGAATATTTGGCAAAAAATGGCTATGTTACTGTTATAAATGATCATAGGGGACATGGAAAGAGCGTAAAAAATAATGATGATTTGGGCTATTTTTATGATAATAGTGCCGAGTATATAGTAGAAGATTTACATCAAATAACAAAGCTAATGAAGGAACAATATCCTAATAAACCTGTTGTCTTGTTTGGACATAGTATGGGTTCAATGGTAGTTAGAAAATATATTAAAAAATACGATGATGAGATAGATAAGCTAATTATTTGTGGTTCACCAAGTAGAAATAAATATGCGAAGGTAGGGTTAAATACTGCAAAATTAGTAGAAAAATTAAAAGGAGAAAAATATAGGAGTAAATTCATTCAAAAGCTTGCTTTTGGAAGTTATAGTTCAAAAAAAGAAAAATCTGAAAATTCGTGGATTTGTAATAATGAAGAGACTGTGAACAATTATGATAAAGATGAATTATGCGGATTTACATTTACTGCAAATGGTTTTCAAAACTTATTTGGATTGATGATAGATATTTATGACAAGAATGGTTGGAAGTTAAATAATAAAAATCTACCAATTTTATTCATTGCTGGAAGCAATGATCCTGTTATAATAAATAAAGAAAAATGGATAGAAAGCCAAAATTTTTTAAAAAACTTAGGCTATAATAATATACAAAATAAACTATATGATGAAATGAGACACGAAATATTAAATGAAAAAGAAAGTAATCTTGTATATGATGATATATTAGATTTTATAGGATAAGAGGTGCAATATGTCGGATATTACAAAAAGAGATACAATATTTACAACAAATACTCTGTACTGTAAAATTAAGAGACGGCAAAAAACAACAGATATGGAAATAAATTTGCCACAAAGATTGGCAGTAAAAGAGCTTTGAAAAAAATAGAAGGAACAGATATAGAGTTAATATTAAAAAAATATAATGTAATATAAAAGATTAAATGTTAATATATCAAATGAAAATGAAAAATGAGAATTTCTTAATAGTTCAAAAAGAAGTAGGAGGAAACTATGTGGGGAGCAATAATAGGAGACCTAGCTGGATCAATTTATGAATTTGACCAAATAAAAGAAGTAAAAAGTATAAAAACAAATGAAATTATTCCTGATAAAGGCTTTTTTAGTGATGATACTATATTAACTATTGCTATTGCAGAAGCAATTCAAACAGATCATGATTATGAAAGTCATTTAAGAAAATATGGGAATTTATATAAAGATTATAAACCCGACTATAAACCATATTTTAAAACAAGTTTTTCACCAAGTTTCATCAAATGGTGTAATTCAAATGAGATTGGAACAAGTATTGGGAATGGTGCAATGATGAGAATTTCACCAATTGGTTTTTTATTTAATAATGAAAAAGATGTAAAAGAAAATGCCAGGCTTGCAACGATTCCCTCTCATAATTCTAAAGAGGCAATAGTATATTCAACACTCACGGCTCTTATTATATTTTATGCTAGGAACAATATTCCAAAAGATGAAATACTTAAAAAATTAAATATAAAGTTAAAATATAAACCATTTGGAAAATTCAATAGCACATGTAGTCAGACTTTTGATAATTGCATTTATGCAGTATTTAATAGCAATAGTTTTGAAGAAAGTATATATAAAGTATTATCTTATGGAGGGGATACAGATACAAATGCTTGTATTGTTGGTTCAATGGCTGAAGCAATTTATGGAGTCGATTCAAAGTTAATAGAGAAAGCAAAAAAATACATTCCGAAGGATTTTATTAAAATTTTGGATAGAGAATATAAAAACACAGAAGAATATAATAAAGAATCACAATTTGACTTTCTGAAATAGACAAATTATCAAAAATATATTGTTTAAAATAATTACCAAACTTGATAAAATAAAATTAAAAAAGGAAAGTATTTTATAAGGAAAAACATAAAAATAGCTTATTTTTAAAAAATAGGCTATTTTTTATGCTTTTTGTATAATTTTAGAAAAAAATTTTTTGGAAAAATTTAATATATTCAATAATTTTTCAATGTTTATGTTTTATATTATTAATGCACAAAAATTATATTGGAGGTAAATAGATGAAAAAGAAAATATTAATAATTATATTAATAATATTATTAGTTGGAGGGGCATTTTTTGTTGGAAGACAAGTAGGATTTAATACTAAAGATAATAAAACAAAAACAATTATTACAGAGGAAATAGTTTCAAATCATGATATAAAAAAGACACTAACAGGATCTGGGCAAGTATTAGCCAAAACAACAGAAAAGTTAGAATTAACAACAACAAAATACTTTGAGGCAATGTGTGTAGAAGAAGACGATACCATATTAAAAGGTGAAAATATACTAAAATATACAAATGGAACATATTTAGTAGCTCCATATGATTGCTATATAACAGAACTTAATTTACCAGACTTAAATGGAAAAGTTTTAAATATTCATTATGTAGGAATTGCAAGTAGTAATTCATTAATGGTTACAATGAATATAGATGAAACAAATATAAAAAAAATAAGTGTTGGATTAGAAACTACAATTGAAGTTACATCATTAAATAAAACCTATAAAGGAAATATAACTCATATTGCTAGTACAGGAAATAATGGGAAATTTGAAATTGAAATAGAGTTTGAAAATGATGGTGATGTAAAAATAGGAATGACAGGATCTGTTACTATTAAAATATAAAATGAATTTTAGGAGGAAAGATTATGATAAGTAAGAAAAAAATAATTTCAAATATGGTAATGGTAGGAATTATATTGCTGAATATTTTTTTTATAAATACAACTAATGTTTGGGCAGAGAATAGTAATACAACATATATTTCTTTAAGTGATAGCAATATTACTGTAAATAATGAGAATAGTACAGTTACAAGTATGGAGATGCCAAATGGTTTTAATGAAGATATGAACATAAATAAAAAACAAACATTAAAAGTATATTATACTACACTAATATTATTACTAATAATATTAGTAAGTCTAGTAGTATTAGTTTTAATTTTAAAAAAGAAAGGAAAATTTGATATGAAAGGAAAAATATTAACATTATTTATTGGAATAATAATAGGAGCAATTATAGCAACATCAGGATTTATGATTTAATATTATTGGATATAATGTTACCAAAAAAAGACGGATTTGAAATACTAAATAATTTAAAAAAAGAGAAGATAGATACACCAATTATAATGTTAACAGCAAAATCTGAAATATATGACAAATTAAATGGATTAGAAAATGGTGCAGATGATTATATTACCAAACCATTTCATATGAGAGAATTAATAGCAAGAGTAAAAATAGTACTTAAAAGAAAATCAAATATTGAAGATACAAGCTATTTGGAATATGGTGATATTAAATTAGAATTAAAAACAGGAAAAATAAGTTGTGAAGACAATCAAATATTAATAAATGGAAAAGAACTAGATTTATTAGAAATATTGTTATTAAATAAAACACAAATAATAGATAGAGAAATCTTTGTAAACAAAATTTGGGGTTATAATAGTGATGCAGAGTATAATAATGTAGAAGTATATATTTCATTTTTAAGAAGAAAATTAAAATTATTAAAATTAAATGTTAAAATAAAAGCAATAAGGGGAATAGGCTATAAATTGGAGGTAGAAGATGATAAAAAAATTAAGACATAGAATATTCTTTATTATAATGATATCTCTATCAATAGTTATTATAGGAGTTATTATATTATTTACTTTTTTTAATTACACAAATACAATTAATACATCTACTTCTATGTTGGATAAGTTTATAAATTTTGAGCCAAGAAAAGTAATAGCAGAAAGAGAAGATGCTGATAACAAAATGAATTTTGATATAAATTTGGAAGGAATATATACTTTTAAAATTGAAAATTCAAAAATCATAGAAGCATCTGATAAAACAAATAATGAAACAATAGCGCAATATGCAATAAAAATAAGTAATGGAAAAACTGAAAATGGAGTTATAGGAGATTATATTTATAAGGTTAGAAGGACTAAAACAAATAATACAGTTATACTTATGGAAAATAAAACAGTAGTTACACAAATAAAAATAATAATAATATTTTCTGTAATAGGTTCTGCTATATCCTTAATTGTTATATATAGTATAGCAAAAAAATTATCAGAAGTTATTGTAAAACCAATACAAGATACATTTGAAAAGCAAAAGCAATTTATTTCAGATGCATCACATGAATTAAAAACGCCACTTGCAGTAATAGAGGCAAATACAGATGTTTTAGAAAATGAAATTGGTAATAATAAATGGTTAAATTATATTCAAAATGAAATAGAAAGTATGAACATATTAATAAACGAACTATTATTACTTACAAAAATAGAGAATGTTGGTGAATTAAAAGATTATAAAGATTTTGACATATCAAAAGAGACTGAAATTATTGTTTCTATGTTTGAAAGTATGGCATTTGAAAAAAACATTGTATTAAAAAGTGACATTCAAGAAAAAATAATAATGCATGGTAATAAGGAGGACATTGAACATATAGTATCTACACTAGTTGATAATGCAATTAAACATACCAATAAATTAAAAGAAGTTATTGTAGAATTGAAGAAAGATAAAAATAATATAATTTTACAAGTAAAAAATATGGGAGAACCAATTCCAGAAAATGAAAGAGAAAAAATATTTGAAAGATTTTATCGCATTGATAAATCAAGAAATAGGAATGAAAAAAGATATGGATTAGGATTGGCAATTGCAAAATCAACGACACAAAAATATAATGGAAGTATAGAAGTTTTTTATAAAAATGGATTTACAATTTTTAAAGTTACAATTCCAATATAAAATTAAAAATTAAGAAAATATTATGATTGGAGGAGAGTTATGTCAGAAAAAGATAAAATGTTAGCAGGAGAATTATATGATGCTAACTATGATAAAGAATTAATAAAAGATAGATATAAAGCTAAAGATATATGTTTTAAATATAATAATCTGAAACCATCAGATTTTGAAAATAAAGACAGAATAATTAAAAAATTATTTGCAAAAACAGGAGAACAAATAATAGTTGAACAGAACTTTTGGTGTGATTATGGTTATAATATTTTTGTCGGAGAAAATTTTTATATGAATCATAATTGTATAATATTAGATGGTGCAAAAGTAGAGTTTGGAGATAATGTTTTTATTGCACCTAATTGTGGGTTTTATACTGCAGGACATCCTTTAGATTATGAAACTAGAAATAAAGGATTAGAATATGCAAAGCCTATCAAGGTAGGAAATAATGTATGGATAGGTGGGAATGTAATTGTTCTTCCTGGAGTAACTATTGGAGATAATACAATTATAGGTGCAGGAAGTATTGTAACTAAGGATATTCCTTCAAATGTAGTTGCAGTAGGTAATCCTTGTAAAGTAATTCGACAAATAACACAAGGAGATAAAACGTAGTTTGTTGGACTTTCTCAATAGCAGAACACAATTACTTCAGCTTATTATTAGTTAGTTGATAATTATCTGATTTTATGATAAATTCAAGAAAAATATAATGGTATATAAAAAAGGATTGATTAAAAATGAAAATATTAATTATTGGTGCTGGTGTGCTTGGATCAAATCTAGCACATTCCATAAAAAAAGGTAACGATGTAACTATTTTAGCTAGAAATAAAACTTATGAAAATTTAAAAAATAATGGACTTATTATAAAACATAAATTAGGAAAGATATGATGAGCTAAAATTGGAGTTCATAAATTATAAAGATTAGTTTATTAAAACAATTAGAGGTAATACAACAACAAATAACAAGTTTAATAGAGACATTTTTAGTAGTAATGATATTAGAAAGTAGGATTGGAAAAGGTTCAAATTTTATATTAATATTTGAAGAAGATAATATTAAATGACAAAAGAGGTAAAAAATGAAAGAAAAAATAAAAGAATTTATTGTTAAAAATTTAAAATAGATTACATTATTTATTTGTTTAATTGCATTTTTGGCATTAGCAGAAGATGCATTTAATAAATTTTTTATTGACTTTTTTGTGAAAAATAATATCCTATAAAAAATATTGGAGGTATATTATAAAGTGAAAGGAAAACATGCAATCAAAAAAAGAAAAAAAAATAAATTGATCATTTTAATGCAAATTATATTTATTATAATGCTTATTTATTCATCAGCAGAAATAACAAAATGGTTTATAGATAACAAAAAAAATGAAGATATAATGAAAAATGTTTCGGGGGCAGTAAAAATTGTAAAAGATGAAGAAAATGAAGCAAGTAATACAAAATATGAAATTGATTTTAACAAATTAAAACAAATAAATAATGATACAGTTGCATGGATAAAAGTAAACAATACAAATATTCAATGTCCAATAGTAAAAACAAATAATAATGACTATTATTTAACACATAATTTTGAAAAGCAATCTAACAAAGCGGGCTGGGTATTTATGGATTATAAAAATAAATTAGATGGTACAGACAAAAATATTGTTGTATATGGGCATAATATGAGAAATGGCTCAATGTTTGGAAGTTTATTAAATGTATTAACAAAAGAGTGGCAAGAAAACAATGAAAATCAATATATAACATTTGCAACAGATAATAATCTAGAAACATATCAAGTTTTTTCAGTATATCAAATAGAAAGTGAAGACTATTATATAAAAACAGATTTTGCAGAAGATGAATTTGAAAATTTTATAAAAGAAATAAAAAAAAGAAGCCAGAAAAATTTTGATGTAGAAGTTGATAAAAATGATAATATATTAACATTATCTACATGTGCAAACAACAATTCTTACAGAGTAGTATTACATGCAAAAAAAATAAAATGAAAGTAATATATAAGTCATGAAAAAGTAATAAAAAAGTAATAAAATGGGAAAGCTATGAGAGTAAAAGATTTTACATTAATAAAAATGTAAGATATTGTAAATTATTGTTATAATGATATACTAATAATAATTGTAGATATTTGTATACAAAAATATAAAAGAAAGGGGAAATCGTATTTAATACGATAAAAAAATTATGAAAAAAGTTAAAATTTTAAGTATAGTTACTATAATGGTAATTATGGCAACATTATTATTCCCAGGAATAGTAAAAGCAACAGATATTACACAAAATATGACATTAAACCAAGATATTACAGATGGAATAGTTGTAAAATCTGGTTCAACAGTAACACTTAATTTAAATGGAAAAAGTGTTACAAACACAAATGGACAAGAAACAATAAAAATTGAAGAAGGTGCAACACTTACAATTACAGGAGATGGAACAGTTACAAATGATACACATGGAAAAGCTGTAATATTAAATGAAGGAACACTTACAATAGAAAATGGAACATTTGCTAGAAGTGAAATTCAAGGAAAAGCTTATTATACAGTTGTAAATCACGGAAATATGACAGTAAATGGAGGAACAATAAAAATAGAATCAAATGAAAAAGCAGGATGGAATTCTTCTATAATAGATAATGGATGGGTAAATGGAGCTGACAATGTAACAGGAAAAAAAGCAACATTAACAATTAATGGTGGAACAATAGAATTTGAAGGAAAAAATAACAAATATATCAAAAATGATGATTATGGTGTTATTATTGTAAATGGAGGAACATTTAATGCTAATGAAAGTTCATCAGCTATTATAGGAAATATAGCAAGTAATGCAGAATTAACAGTAAATGGGGGAACATTTAATACAAAAAATAAAAATCAACCAATATGGGTTTATGCAGGAAAAGCAACTATATTAGGAGGAACATATAATTTACCAGAAGATTCATTAGGAATATCAGATCCAGAAATAAAGAATTTCTTACCAAGTACAGGAGAAACAGAAGAAAAAGTAGAATCATTTGACGTTATAGATGAAAATGGAAATACAACAGGAAATAAAGTTATAGCAAAACAAAGTGATTTAAAAGAAAAAGCAGAAACAAAAGTAGTAGATCAAAGCTCTATTGCTATAGAAGAGGTTAAAGCAATTGAAGATGCTGTAAAAGAAAAATTAAAAGAAAATTATACAATAGCAGGATATTATGCAATTGACTTATTTAAAACAATAAATGATAAAACAAAAGTAGAAAAACTAGATGAAAGTTCTAAACTAATGAAAATTACGGTAAATATACCACAATCAGTTGAAGGAGTAAAAGAAGGTTATAAAAGAGCTTATTATATAGTTCGTATTCATAATGGAGAAGCAACAATATTAGATGCTACTGAAAATGGTGATGGAACAATATCATTTGAAACAGACAAATTTTCAACTTATTCATTAGCTTATGCTGATACATTGACAAAAACAGAAGATGACAGTAAAAAAGATGAAAATGAAGACAATAGCTCAGAAGAAAACAAAGACAATAATTCAGACGAAAATAACAAATCAGAAGAAAATTCACAAGAAAATGCTAAAGAAGAAAATAATAAAGAAGAAAATAATAAAGAAGAAAATAATGTAGAAGATACATCAAATTCAAGCAATCCAACAACAGGAGATACAATATTTTTATTTGTAACAATATTTGTAATAGCACTTGCTGGAACAATAATTACATTAAAAATAAATAAAAAAAATAATGTAAATAAAAAACATTAATATAAATAGAAGCAGCCTTATATAGGCTGCTTTTACTAATAAATTATTATTAATGTTTTTTGGTTTAAATTCCTTCTTTAATTACTTCTTCAAAAATTGGAATAATTACGTTTTTGCTTATTTTCCTTTGATCATAGTTTTCTTTAGCATAAGATATAATCTTGTCTTTATCAAACTTATCGGGATTATTCATAACATACATTGCAGCATCTGCAAGAGCTTTGCTATCATTCATAGGAATAAGAACTCCATATGATGTAGGAAAAATTTGAGTACCTGGAACTGCAGTTAGCTTTTCATCAGTTGGATTAAGTGTGTCTGGAACACCTCCACCAATTGTTCCAACGGGAATGTTGTTACAAAGCATGCATTCTTTGTAAACAAGACCATCAGGTTCATTATCTGAAGGAGCAAGAAATACGTCAGAAATATTTTGGAGTGCACGTACAACATCAGAACCTTGTCTTCCAACAAAATGTGTATTTGTAAGACCAAGCTCTTTTTGATGTGATTTTAATTCTGCATCTAAAGCGCCAGCGCCTACAATTAATGTAAGAACATTAATTCCAAGTTTTTTCATTTTTTCCTCATAAATTTTTGCAGCATCTAATACTAAGTCGATTCTTTTAAATTGAGCAAATTTTCCTACAAAAATTGCAAGCTTATCGTAATTAAGCGGTATTCCACATGAAGAAATGTTTGAAGGAAGCATGCTTAAAACTTTTTTAGAATCAATAGTATCTTTGTAAAATATAGTTGTATCACAACCATTGCGAACAAGAGTTACCTTATTTGCTGCAAAAGGGAAAAGACTTTTAAATTTTTCTTCTTGTTGTTTAGAAATAACGAAAATTCTTTTTGAATTTTTTGCTGCTTTTTCAGCTGATTCAATATAAAATTTGCATTTTTCTTTATCTTCTTTACTTGAATTAACATTGGCTAAAATTTCTTTTGCTTTCTCATATCCCATAAGGTCTGTACCATGAATAGTGCATACTACAGGAATATTATAGTCTGTAAGAAGTGCTGTAGAAATCCAACAATGTTGACCATGAAAAATATCAGGGTTATCATTTTTAATATGCTCTTCAAAAATTTCCTTAAACTTATTACAGTAGGCTTTAAGCTGTGGAAGGGTAATGTTCCAAAAATTTTCACTACTATTTGTATGTGAAGTAAACATTACAAAGTTAAATGGAAGAGCACCTTCAAGTTTTTCGATTGGTTCTTTTTCACCAGTAAAAGGTACAAGGTGATAGGTTACACCATCAAGTTTTGCAAAGTTTGTATTGTTGTTGGCAGTAACAATATGAACCTCATGTCCCATTTCTACATAAGTTTTAGCTTGTGCAGTAATTAAAGTTCCACTACCAGCTCCTTGTGTAGGGTAGGCAGTAACTATTGATATCTTTAGTTTTTTCATGAAAATAACCTCCTAAAAATTTATAATAATAAAAGAATTATAACATAAATGCATTGAGAAATAAAGTAAAATAATAATGTTTTATAGTATAAAAAAATTATAAAAAAATAAAAAAACTATTGACTTAGAGTTAAGTCCAAGTGATATAAAAAATGCAAGGAGGAGATAAAATGGAAAATATAATAAGTAAAATAGAAAGTCCAAAAGACTTAAAAACATTATCAATTAATGAAATGAAAGAACTTGCAGAGGAAATAAGAAAAGCACTATTAAAAAAATTAAGTATACATGGTGGACATTTTGGTCCAAACTTTGGTATGGTAGAGGCAATAATTGCAATGCATTATGTATTTGAATCACCAAAAGATAAGCTTGTATTTGATGTTTCACATCAAAGTTACCCACATAAAATTCTAACAGGAAGAAAGGATGCATTTTTATATGAAGAACACTATGATGATGTAACAGGTTATACAAATCCAAATGAAAGTAAACATGATTGGTTTAATGTAGGACATACATCAACATCTATAAGTTTAGCTTCAGGACTTGCAAAAGCAAGAGATTTAAAAGGAGAGGACTATAATGTAATAGCAATTATAGGAGATGGCTCTTTAAGTGGTGGAGAAGCATTAGAAGGTTTAGATTATGCAGGAGAACAAAATACAAACTTTATTATGGTTGTTAATGATAACGACATGTCAATTGCAGGAAATCATGGAGGATTATATAAAAATCTAAAAGAACTAAGAAATTCAAATGGAACATGCAAGTGTAATTTATTTAATGCAATGGGATTAGATTATATATATGTAAATGAAGGAAATAATTTAGAAGAATTAATAAAAGCTTTCCAAAAAGTAAAAAATATAGATCATCCAATAGTTGTTCATATCAACACACAAAAAGGAAAAGGATACAAATTAGCAGAGGAAAACAAAGAAAATTGGCATTGGACTATGCCATTTGATATAGAAACAGGAAAACCAACATACAGCTTTGAAGGAGAGGATTATGGGGACTTAACAGGAAAATATTTATTGGAAAAAATGGAAAAAGACCAAAAAGTTGTTGCAATAGTTGCAGGTGTTCCAACAAATATTGGTTTTACAAAAGACAGAAGAATTAAAGCTGGCAAACAATTTGTAGATGTAGGAATTGCAGAAGAACACGGAGTTGCCTTAGCTTCTGGAATAGCTAAAAACGGAGGAAAGCCTATATTTGCAACATATTCAAGCTTTATGCAAAGAACTTATGATCAATTATCACAAGATTTATGTATAAACAATAATCCAGCTACAATTTTAGTAAATGGTGCATCAGTATATGGAATGAATGATATAACACATTTAGGTTTATATGATATACCAATGATTTCAAATATTCCTAACATGGTATATTTAGCACCAACTTCAAAAGAAGAATATTTTGCAATGCTTGACTGGTCAATAGAACAAACAAAATACCCTGTGGCAATTCGTATACCTTGCAATGGAGTTATATCAGACAAAAGGATACCAGACAAAGATTATAGCAATATAAATAAATATAAAGTAGAACAAAAAGGAAATAAGGTTGCAATATTAGCATTGGGTGATTTTTACCAATTAGGTGAGAAAGTAGCACAAGATTTAAAAGAAAAATTAAATATAAATCCAACATTAATTAATCCAAGATTTATAACAAAATTAGATGAAGAATTGCTAGAAAATTTAAAACAAAATCATGAAATAGTAATTACATTAGAAGATGGAATATTAGATGGAGGATTTGGTGAAAAAATAGCAAGATTCTATAGCGACACAAATATAAAAGTAAAAAATTATGGAATAAAAAAAGCATTTTATGACAAATACAATGTAAATGAATTATTACAAGAAAATAAGTTAACACCAGAGCAAATAGCTAAAGAAGTAGAAGAAGTTATAAAAAAATAGTTGACATATTATAAAAATGTATTGTATAGTATTTATGTAACTTACTTATATTTAACATATTTATTTGTATGTTATAAAAAGCTAATTGAACAAATCATAATTAAAAGGAGGAATATGACATGAGACATGAAAATTATGATTTTATTGTAGTCGGAGGAGGACCTGCTGGAGCATTTTTTGCATATGAAATGCTTAAAAAAAATCCAGAAAAAAGAATTCTTCTTATTGAACAGGGAAAACGGGTAGAAGAACGGAAATGTCCTGAAAGTACACTAAAAAAATGTGTAAAATGCAAACCATTTTGTAACATAACATGCGGTTTTTCAGGAGCAGGAGCATTTTCTGATGGAAAGCTTTCATTGTATAACAAATATGATGATGACTTTTATGTTGGTGGAAATCTCCACAAATATGTTGGCGTGGAAGAAACCAAAAGCTTGATAGATTATACAGATAAAATTTATCTTGACTTTGGGGCAACAAAAGAGCTTGAAGGAATTACTCATCCAGGGAAAATATCTAATATTCGAAAATCGGCTGAAAGTGCAGGCTTAGACCTTATAAACATTCCTATAAGACATTTAGGAACAGACAAGGCACATGACCTGTACAAAAAAATCGAAGAAACTCTAGAAGAAGCAGGAGTTAAAATGCTTTTTAACACAGAAGTTACGGACATTTTAGTCGAAAACAACTCTGTACAAGGGGTTAGGTATGAATCAAACAAAAAACAAGAAGAAGCATACAGCCAAACTGTAATTATGGCAGTTGGAAGAGTTGGTGCAAAATGGCTTTTAAAAATGTGTGATAAGCACAAAATCAAAACAAAGCCAGGAACAATTGATATCGGCATAAGGTATGAGCTTTTAGATGAGGTAATGGAAGAAATAAATAAATACCTTTATGAGGGAAAATTTATAGGAAAGCCAAACCCATTTAATGACAAAGTACGTACATTTTGCCAAAATCCAAGCGGATTTGTTACTACAGAAGTCTATGACGAAGGACTTACTCTCGTAAATGGACATTCATGTAAAGACATAAAAAGCAGTAACACAAACTTGGCTCTTCTTGTTTCTTTAAACCTTAAAAATGTTGATAATCCAATGGAATATTCAAGAAATATTGCAAAAAACATGAATACCTTAGCAGGAGGCAATGTTTTAGTACAAAGGTTAGGAGATATTTGGCAAGGAAAACGCACATGGAGCGAAGAACTGGAAAACAATCAGGTAAGCCCGACGCTAACATCAGCTACTGCAGGAGACATAGGCCTTGCAATGCCATATAGGGTTTTAACAGATATTTTAGAGTTTATAAAACAAATGGACAAAGTTGCACCAGGGTTTGCAAACCCAGCTAACTTGCTTTATGGACCTGAAATAAAGTTTTATAGCAATAAAGTGTCTTTAAGCAAAACATTTGAAACTTCGGTAAAAGGTTTATATGCAATAGGAGATGGCTGCGGATTAACCAGAGGACTTATGATGGCGTCAGCCTCAGGAGTACAATTAGCAAGAAATTTAAGTGAATAATTAATCACTAAACAAAAAAGGGGAATTTAGTAAAATTCTCCTTCTTTGTTTATTTATAAGTCTAAAAAATATATTTTAATTATATATTAAAAAAATATTAAATTTATAGAAATATTGTAAATAATATGATATAGTAATAAAAAACTTCATGCAAAGGAAAATAAAGATGAAAATAAAAAAAGAAAATATATTAAAATTATTGTTTATTATATCATCAATATTGTTTATAATACCATCATTAAGGTATTTTGCCAAATTTGGAACAGTATATAAATTTGATAATTGGTTTAAATTTATGTTAGACAATTCAAATAGAGAAATGCAAACACTTTGGTATATAATAATACTTGCATTAATTACAATATTTTATATATTGATAATAAAAAATAGAAACAAAATATTTAAAAATATTAAAAATATATTAATATATATTGCATTAATTGGAACAATTTATGTATTTACAATACCATTTATGTGTTCAGATGTATTTTATTACTTAGGAGTTGGAAGAATAGAACAAGAATACAACCAAAATCCATATTATTCAACAATAAAAGAATATGTAGAAAACAATCAAAACGAAAAGTTAGAAAAAGATACGGTATTAATGCAAGGAAATCTTAATGATTGGGCAGACACAACAGTAGTATATGGCCCAATATGGCAGTTAGTTTGTAAGGGAATTGCCTTATTATCATTTGGAAATATAGATATAGGATTGTTAGTCTTTAAAATTATAAATTTAATAATTCATATATTAAATTGTTATTTGATATATAAAATAACAGGTAAAAAAATTTTTACTTTAATATATGGCTTAAATCCATTTATTTTAATAGAAGGAATAGTAAGTGTTCATAATGATATGTTTGTAATATTATTTACTTTATTATCATTGTATATGTTGTTAAAAAAGAAAAATATAGTATTAAGTGTAATATTTTTAGGCCTTGCTACAGGAATAAAATATTTTTCAATCTTACTTTTACCATTTATTATAATATATCATGTAAGAAACCAAAAACCTTTAAAAAGATTTATAAGTTGCTTAAAATATGGAGTAATATTTATAATAACATTATTAATACCATATTTATTTTATGCAAAAGATTTAAGTATATTAAGTGGTATGGTAACACAACAAAATAAAGTTGCCAAAAGTATATATATACCAATTTCAGAATATTTTGCCAATATTTCAGTTGAAAAGCTAAGCCAAATGTTACTTGCAATATTTATTATAATATATGCATTTTCATGTTTAATTTTGTTATATAAAAATAAAATTAAATTTAGACAATTAATGCAAAATTATAATATATTTTTACTTGTGTTTTTGTTTGGACTAATAACTCAGTTTCAACCATGGTATTTAATGTGGGTATTTCCTGTAATTATGTGGCAAAAACCAAACACACTAAAGGTAATGACATTAGTTGGTATAATTTCTGAGTTTGCCAATAGTGTATTTTTGTTAAACGGAGAAGGATATATAAATGGAACACCATTTGTAATTATAATGATTGCAGCAACATTGGGATTAGCACTTGCAATAGAAAAACAAACACAAAAAAGAAAAATTAAATGTTATACAAAAAATATTTAAATTGTGGGAGGAAAAAATTTGGAAAAATTAGTTTTAATTGATGGAAACAGTATAATGAATAGAGCATTTTATGGAATAATGGGAAGTAAAATGCTAACAACAAAAGATGGAACATATACAAATGCTGTATATGGCTTTTTAGCAATATTGTTTAAACTACTAGAAGACCTAAAACCAGAATATATTGTAGTTGCATTTGATTTAAAAGCACCAACTGCAAGACACAAAATGTATGAGGGCTATAAAGCAAATAGACATGGAATGCCAGAAGAACTTGCACAGCAAATGCCAATAATAAAAGAAATATTAAAAGCTATGAATATAGATATAGTAGAAAAAGAAGGTTATGAAGCAGATGATGTACTTGGAACATTATCTAGGTATGGAGAAAAACATGGCTTGGAAGTTACAATTTTATCAGGAGATAGAGACACATTCCAGCTTGCAACAGATAAAGTAACAATAAGAATTCCAAGAACAAAAGCAGGAAAAACAGAAACAGAAGAGTATAACAGAGAAAAAATAAAACAAACTTATGGAATTGAGCCAAAACAACTAATAGAGGTTAAAGGATTGCAAGGAGATACTTCTGACAATATTCCAGGAGTCCCAGGAATTGGTGAAAAGACAGCACTTAGTCTAATACAAAAATATGGAACAATAGAAAATTTATATAAGTCAATAGAAGAAGGAAAAGACGATTTAAAAGGAAAACAAAAAGAAAAAATTGTAGAAAATAAAGATTTAGCAGAAATGTCAAGATTTTTAGGAACAATAAATTTAGAAGTACCAATAGAAGACACATTAGAAAATTTCAAAGTAGAAGAATGGGACAGTCAAAAAGTATATGAAATATTTAAAGAACTTAACTTTAGTAGATATATAGAAAGATTTGGGTTAAATCATGAAAGTCAAGCAAAAGAAAAAGAAATACAAATTCAAATAGAAGAAATAACAATAGAAAAAGTAATACAATTACTAAATGGTAATGATGAATTAATATTTACATTAGGAACAAAAAAAGACGAAAATAATGAAAAAATAATAAAAGAAAAAATAACAAGTATAGGAATTTATAGTAATGAAATATCTTATTTTGCAAAATTAGAAAATGAAGATGAAATATTAAAATTAAAAGAAATATTTGAAAATAAAAATATAAAGAAAATAGGAATAAATCTAACAAAACAATATATTTTATTAAAACAAGTAGGAATAAATATACAAAATATAAATTATGATATTCAAGTTGCAAGTTATATATTAAATCCAACAGATAACAAAATAAATATAAAAAAACTTGCAAACGATTTTTTAAGTTTAGATATAGACGATTATTTATCAAAACAAGGTGCTAATCAAAAAGATGAGCAAATCAACTTATTTGAAGATACAACAAAAAACGTAGATTCTGAAAAATATGAAATTGGAGTTTTTGCATATTCAATTGCAAAAATTAAAGATATAACCTTAAATAAGCTAAAAGAATCTAATGCAGAAGAACTTTTTTACAATATAGATATGCCAACTGTAGAGGTATTATCAGACATGCAATGGAATGGAATGTATGTAGATGAAAAGGAATTAAACGAATTTGGAAATGAACTAAAACAAAACATAGAAAAATTAACAAAAGATATATATGAATTGGCAGGTGTTGAATTTAATATAAATTCGACAAAACAATTAGGAGAAGTACTATTTGAAAAAATGCAATTGCCAGTTATTAAGAAAACTAAAAGTGGATATTCAACAGATGTTGATGTACTAGAAAAATTAAAAAGAGAAGATCCAATTATAAACAAAATATTAGACTATAGACAATTGATGAAATTAAATTCAACATATGTAGAAGGTTTAAAACCATATATAAACCCAAAAACCAAAAGAATACACTCATTTTTTCATCAAACAATAACAGCAACAGGAAGAATAAGCTCAACAGAACCAAACCTTCAAAATATTCCAACAAGATTTGAACTTGGAAAAAGAGTAAGAAAAGTATTTAAACCAGAACAAGGCAAAATTTATATAGATGCAGATTATTCACAAATAGAATTAAGAGTATTAGCACATTTTTCGGACGACAATCATATGGTAAATGCATTTATAAATGATGAAGACATACACAAACAAGCAGCATCAAAAGTGTTCAAAACACCAATAGATGAAGTTACAAAAGAACAAAGAAGCAATGCAAAAGCTGTAAATTTTGGAATAGTGTATGGAATAAGTGATTTTGGACTTGGTGAACAACTAGGAATATCAAGAAAAAAAGCAAAACAATATATAGATGAATACTTAGAAGAATATTCTGGAATAAAAAAATTCATGGAAAATATTATAGAAAAAGCAAAAGAACAAGGCTATGTAGAAACCTTATTCCATAGAAGAAGATATATACCAGAACTAAATTCTAAAAACTATATGGTACGTCAATTTGGAAACAGGGTTGCAATGAATACGCCAATACAAGGTACAGCAGCAGACATAATGAAAATTGCAATGATAAATGTATACAAAGAATTGAAAAAAAGAAACTTAAAGTCAAAAATAGTTTTACAAGTACATGACGAAATGATGATAGAAGCAGATATTTCTGAAACAGAGCAAATTAAGCAAATAATAAAAGAAAAAATGGAAACAGCAGTAAAGCTTAAAGTGCCATTAATCGTGGAGGTTTCTGAAGCAAATAATTGGTATGATTGTAAATAGTTAGTATAAAGTTTATAATATATATTTTGTAATGGCTTGTGGGGACCGTCCAAAAATTCTTTAAAAGTTAATAAACTTTTATTAGAATTTTTAGGATGGGGAGAATGGAAAAATATATATTATAAACTATAGAATATAAAGAAGGAGACAATTGTTTTGACAAAATTATTAAGTAGAAGAGTAATAATTATAGTGATTTTGTTACTAATAGTATTTTTGCTTTTTGGACCAATAAACATCCAAAATAAAATACTAAAGATTATATATCCAATAAAATATGAAAATTTTGTTGAGAATTATTCTACAAAATATGAAGTAGACAAAAATTTAATTTATGCAATAATAAAAGCAGAAAGCAATTTTAATCAGCAGGCTGTATCAAACAAAGAGGCAAAGGGGTTAATGCAGCTTATGCCGCAAACTGCAGAAGATATAGCTAAAAAATTAGATATAGAAGTTACTAAAGAAGAAATTTCCAAAAAATTATTAGAGCCAGAGTTTAATATAAATTTAGGAACAAAATATATATCTAATTTACTTGCTAAATATAGTAATATTGAACTTGCATTAACAGCATATAATGCAGGAAGCGGAAATGTTGATACATGGGTAGAAAATGGAACATTAATGGCAGATGGTTCTAATATAGAAAATATACCTTATAAAGAAACAAATAATTATGTAAGAAAGATTTTAAGAGATTATGAAATATATAAAAAATTGTATTATTAGTTAATAGACAAAACAAAATATTAAATATATAATAATAAAAAATCAAAAGAAAAGGAATGATGAAAATGAGACCTGTAGCACTTGAAACTGTAAGGAAAAATGAGCTACACTCTAGTAAAATAAAAAAAGGTTCGCAAAAAGCAGTAACATTAATTG
>ERZ773224.2142-NODE-2142-length-21622-cov-9.234108_pt1 | contig 21622 bp, 17 predicted proteins | sample MGYA00580526_ERZ773224 | MGnify/ENA primary metagenome ERZ773224 (study PRJEB29015, sample SAMEA2737743) | human gut metagenome | biome: human gut; feature: human-associated habitat; material: faeces | place: China | collected 2012 ... | reverse complement strand
TGTGGTTTGCCAAGGGGCTGGCCGTGCGAACCTCGCGGGCGCTTCTGCGCTTCGCACCCATCCTGCTGGTAGCGGCGCTGCTGCCGCCGCCCTTCCGCCTCGGGCCGCCGGCAAGCCTGCCCGCCGCGCTGCTGTTCCTGCTTTCAACGGCGATGGGACTCTGCGTCATCGTTGCGTTTTCGATGCTGATTTACATTTCGGCCTTCTACACGGTTTCGCCGCTCGGCGTGCGTATGCTCGCCGCCTCGGTGATGGAGTTTTTCACCGGGGCGCTGCTGCCGCTGCCCTTTTTCCCCGAAGCGCTGCAGCCGATTTTCTACGCGCTGCCCTTCGCCTCGATGCAGAGCACGCCGTTTCTGATTTACACAGGCTATATGCGCGGGCGGGAAGCGCTGCTCGGACTGCTGGTGCAGGCCGTCTGGCTGCTGCTGCTCGTCGTCTTGGGACGGCTCTGGATGCGCCGTGCCGTCCGCCGGACCGTCGTGCAGGGAGGGTGAGCAAATGCGGCTATACGGCAAATATCTGGCCATGCTGCTGAAAACGCAGCTTTCTTACAAGGTTTCCTTCGCGATGACGGTGGTCGGACAGTTTCTCGTCTCGTTCACGGCGTTTCTCGGCGTATATTTTCTGTACGACCGCTTCCACGAGGTGGAGGGGTATTCGTTTGCCGAGGTGCTGCTCTGCTTCGCGGTCACGCTGACGGCGTTCTCGCTGGCCGAATGCTTCGCGCGCGGGTTCGATGTTTTTCCGCGCCTGATCCGCACGGGAGCGCTGGACCGAATCCTGCTGCGGCCGCGGAGCGTCGTATTTCAGGTGCTCACCTCGAATATGGATTTCAGCCGGCTCGGACGGCTGGCGCAGGCGTTTTTCATGCTCGCCTACGCGCTGCCCGCCAGCGGCGTGGTATGGACGGGCGCCAGAATCGCCGGCCTGCTCCTGATGCTGCTCGGCGGAACGGTGACCTTCAGCGCGCTGTTCGTCCTGTATGCGGGGTTCAGCTTTTTTACCATTGAGGGCATCGAGTTTATGAACATCCTCACCGACGGCGCGCGCGAGTTCGGGAAATACCCGTTTTCTGTCTACGGCGAAGGCGTGCTGAAGCTGCTGACCTACGTCGTGCCGCTGGCGCTCTTTCAGTATTACCCGCTATTGTACATCCTCGGCCGCTCGGCGGACGTCCGCCTGCTGCTTCTGCCGCTGGCCGGATTCGTCTTTTTTGTGCCCTGCTATGCGTTTTTCCGTCTCGGACTTCGCAAATACAAATCCACCGGCTCCTGAAAAGAGCAGGGGAGACCGCTGTTTGGCGGCCTCCCCGTTTTTTATGCTTCCAGTACGCCGATCATCCCGCGGACGGCGGCCAGCACGTCCTCGTCGTTCTTTTTCAAGCGGTCGATCGTCCATTGCGCGAGCATACAGAAGCCCGCCTCCTGACATTGGAACAGACGCTTGTTCCAGTCGCGCCCCTCCGCCAGCCCGATGAGCGTCCACTGACAGTTGTGGGATCTGTCGTAGGCGGCGTCAATAATACGGCAGAACGCGTCCAGCCGGCCGTCCCGAAGCGCGGGCGTAATGCGGTGACGGAACACCTCGGCCACGTTATGGCAGTGGTCGAAGTTCCAGCCGATCTGCTTCATCCGCTCGAAACGCGCCCGCTGCTCCTCAAGCGGCTTGTCCTTTAATCCCAGCGGCCAGTAGGCAAAGCGATCCCGCATATCGTCCCAAACACGCTCGTCGAGCAGCGATTGCAGCGCGCCTTCCATCCGCTTAAGCCCGCGCACAAGCGGGCGAAGCCCTTCGCTTTTTCCATGCAGCAGCACAAGATGGTCGACCTCGTCCCACACCGGCGCGCGTTCGGGCGGCTGCTGCGCGCCGGTCGGCTCGGCCATCAGCGGACAGTCGCCGTCATAGCCGACGAGGACGGCGCAGCGGTTGCTGTCATACGGCTTCAGAAACGCAATGGCGGGAACGCCCGCGTCGATGGTTTTCCGCAGCGCGGCGGGGAAATTGTCCGTCGCTTTGTCGTAACGATACCCGCCCAATTCCAGACAGAAGTCCTCTGCGATGCTGCATTCGTTTTTTCTCGTTCCATCGAAGTTTTCGGAAAAAGAAGCGCGCCCGCAAAGCACCTCAAAGTAAAAATACCAGTCCTCCTGTACGCCGCCCAAGCCCTGCCGGCAGTTGCCGCAGCTGTTGCAGACGCCGGCATCGCGCTTGGCGCAGGGAGAATCGGCCGGCGCTTTGCAGTCCTCCAAATAGGTATGCACCGCCGCCAGCGCACTGTGGAAGCCGAGATGGGAAAACCCGGTGAAGGGGACTTGAAAATCCAGCTTTTTCATAAGACGTTTTGTTCCTTTCCGACGCGTTCTGCATCTGTCGACATTATACACAAAAAAGCGGTTGGATGTCAACCGATTCTTGTTTGAAAACTTTGCGGCAGCCTCTTGACAGGAACATATGAATGTGCTATCATATGAACAGAAAAACATATGAACGGAGGCGCATATGAATGAAGCACGATCATGGCGGTGTGCTGGACAAGGTGCGGCACGAGCTGCCGACCGACGAGCTGCTCTGCGACCTATCCGATTTGTTCAAGCTGTTCGGTGACACCACGCGCATCAAAATTCTGTTTTCGCTGTTTGAATCCGAGATGTGCGTCTGCGCCATCGCCGAGCTGCTGGGTCGGCTATTTCGCACCAACTTCGGATTCTGAAGGACGCCAACCTTGTCGGCAACCGGCGGGAGGGCAAAACGGTTTACTACTATCTCTCCGACGACCATGTGCGCGCGATCGTCGCGCAGGGCTTTGAGCATCTGATCGAAGAATCCGACGAAATCGGTACCATTACAAGATAGGAAAGGGGATATACAGATGAAAAAGACGTTCGCTTTGGAGGAGCTGGACTGCGCGAACTGCGCCGCCAAGCTGGAGCGCGCCGTCGCCAAAATCGAGGGCGTCCGTTCCGTGACGGTCAGCTTCCTTACGCAAAAGCTGACGCTGGAGGCGGATGACGGGCAATTCGACGAAATATTCGAGCAGGTCGTCAAAACGTTCAGAAAAATCGAGCCGGACTGCGCCATCAAGCGCTGAACGGCAGAGAGAAGCGTGGGCATATGAGCAAAAAGCAAAAACGCATTCTTATACGCATCCTCATCGCGGCCGCGCTGACCGCCGGCGCTTGGCTGGCGCCGCTGGACGGCGTTTGGAAAGCCGCTGCCTTCGCGGCGCCGTATCTGGTCATCGGCTGCGACGTGCTTTGGGGCTCGCTGCGCAACATCCTGCACGGACAGGTGTTCGACGAGATGTTTCTGATGTCCGTCGCCACGCTGGGCGCGTTCGCCATCGGCGAGTACCCGGAGGCGGCGGCCGTGATGCTCTTTTACCAAATCGGCGAGCTGTTTCAGAGCGTCGCGGTGGGGAAGAGCAGGCGCTCCATCGCCGCGCTGATGGACATCCGCCCCGACAGCGCGAATTTGGAGGCCGGGGACGGCAGCGTCTCCGTCGTTGACCCCGATGATGTGCCCATTGGCGCGACCATCGTCGTCAAGCCCGGTGAGAAGATCCCGCTGGACGGCGTGGTCCTGACCGGTGAGTCCACCCTGAATACCGCAGCTCTGACCGGCGAGAGCCGCCCGCGCACCGTGCGCCCCGGGGATGAGGTCATCAGCGGCTGTGTGAACGCCGACGGTGTGCTGCGCATCCGGACCACGAAGATTTATGGGGAGTCCACCGTTGCAAAAATCCTTGACCTGGTGGAAAATTCCAGCCTGAAGAAAGCGCCGGTTGAAAACTTCATCACGAAGTTCGCCCGCTACTACACCCCCGCTGTCTGTATCGGCGCACTGGTGCTGGCGGTTGTGCCGCCGCTGTTGCTGGGCAACTGGCTTGACTGGATCATGCGTGCGCTGACCTTCCTGGTCATCAGCTGCCCCTGCGCACTGGTCATCTCGATCCCGCTGACCTTCTTCGGCGGTATCGGCGGCGCGTCCAAGTGCGGTATCCTCGTCAAGGGCGGCAACTATCTCGAGGCCCTGTCCAAGACCGGCGTGGCCGTGTTTGACAAGACCGGCACCCTGACGAAGGGCGTTTTCAAGGTCACGCACACCACCCCCGCCGACGGCGTGACCGAGGCCGACCTGCTCGAGAGTGCGGCGCTGGCCGAGAGCTTCTCGAACCATCCCATCAGCAAGAGCCTGCGCGAGGCCTGCCCGGGTCTGGACGCCAAGCGTGCGTCCGACGCGCAGGAAATCGCGGGTCACGGCGTGAAAACGCAGGTGGATGGCCGCACCGTGCTGGCCGGCAACGCCCGCCTGATGGAGAGCGAGCATATTGACTACACCGCCGCCGAGGGCGCAGGCACGATTGTCTACGTCGCCCGCGACGGGCAGTTCCTTGGCTCCATCCTGATTTCCGATGAGGAAAAGCCTACCGCCGGGACCGCCATGCAGGGCCTGCAGGCACAGGGCGTGCGCACCGTCATGCTGACCGGTGACGCCCCCGCTGTGGCCGAGCTGGTCGCAAAGGATCTGGGCATCGACGAGGTGCACGCGGGGCTGCTGCCCGCCGACAAAGTCGCGTGGGTCGAAAAGCTGCTGGCCCAGAAGCCCGAGAAGAAGGAGCTTGCCTTTGTGGGCGACGGCATCAACGACGCGCCGGTCCTGATGCGTGCCGACATCGGTATTGCAATGGGCGCGCTTGGCAGTGACGCCGCAATCGAGGCCGCCGACATCGTGCTGATGGACGACGACCCGGCCAAGATCAGCCTGGCCATGCGCATCTCCCGCAAGTGCATGCGCATTGTCTACCAGAACATCGTCTTTGCGCTGGCGGTCAAGGCGCTCTGCCTGATCCTAACCGCGCTGGGCATCACCAACATGTGGTGGGGCGTCTTTGCGGATGTCGGCGTCATGATCCTGGCCGTGCTGAACGCGACCCGGATGCTGAATGTGAAAGAGTATCGGTAAAATTGCAATAGAAAAGGCGTGTGCCCGGTGTGGGTACACGCCTTTTTTGAAATGGCTTCCCCCGCGGGGGAAGCTGTCAGTGGCCCAGACCACTGACTGATGAGGGCAGAGTTTACCATCACGACCCGTGCATGGGCCGCAACCGGAAGGCCACCCCTCATCCGCCCTCGGGCGGGGCCTCGGGCACCTTCCCCCACGGGGGAAGGCACTTTACATCAGGCCCTCCGGGTCAAGATACGCGCCGTCCTTCACGCACTCCAAATGAATGTGCGCGTCACCGCTGGTCTCCGCGGGAATGCTGCCGGCGGTGCCCAGCGCGGCGGCGGCTGTCACGCTGTCCCCGGCCTTCACGGCGGGGGCAGCGACGCCGCAGTACCGCCACGTCACGCCGTTTGCGTCCTCGACCTCGACCACACCGCCCCACAGCGCGTCCTCGCTCACCGAGACGACCTTGCCCGCCTTGGCGGCGGTCACACTCTCCCCTGCCGGGGCGGCGTAGTCCGCGCCGTTGTGGGTACGCCAGTCGCCTAAGGTCGCACTGTAGACCAGTTCATTGCCGCTGAACGCCGCCAGCGGCTTCGCGTCCCAGATACCGGGCTTGGTGACGGTCTGTGGGGGCGGCGCAGCAGTGGCCTTCGGGGCCTGCGATGCAGCAGGCGCAGGGGTGGCCGAGGGCTTTTCCGTTGCGGCGGGTGTGGTCGTCGGCTTGGGCACGTCCTGCGCGGGCTTGTCGATGGCGGTGTCGGGCTGTGTCCAGGCGGAATCATTCTGCAGCGCTTCCTTGCGGGTGCGCGTCAGGTCGGCCACGTTGCTGACAACCGTGCGCAGCGCCAGAATGCCCGCCGCGGTGGCTGCAAACACCATGGCCAGACAGAACAGATACAGCCCTTTTTCCCTGAAAAACTGTTTGATGTGGTTCATCTTCCCCCGTCCTTTACTTGTGAAGGTGTTGTGTATGCCGTTAGTGTGGACGTCCCGCGCGGCTTTATACATGGCAAATGCAATACGTTTTGTATAATATGGTTGAATAATACAAAACGACGATGTTTCTCTGCAAAATTTCCGTTGCATTTCTGCGCAAAACCGTGTATTATATACTATTGGATTATTATAGAGGAGTGTGCCCCGATGTGACGTTACCAGGATGAGCATCCCCAAAATGCAGGGGCGGATTCCATATCCGCTTACCCGTTTCCGCAGGGCACAGCGCCGCGGGCGCATAGTGAATGCGCCCCTGCGGACTCTATATACAAATACAGGTTAAGGAGTAATCATGGCATCATTGCGCGAAGAAATCGAATCCCGGCGCACATTTGCGATCATCTCGCACCCCGACGCCGGTAAAACCACACTCACCGAAAAGCTCCTGCTCTACGGTGGGGCCATCCAGACCGCAGGTTCGGTCAAGGGCAAGCAGAGCGCCAAGCATGCGGTGTCCGACTGGATGGACATTGAAAAGCAGCGCGGTATTTCCGTTACCTCGTCTGTTCTGCAGTTCAACTATCAGGGCAAGTGCATCAACATTCTGGACACGCCCGGCCACCAGGACTTCAGTGAGGATACCTACCGCACCCTGATGGCGGCGGACTCCGCCGTCATGGTCATTGACGCCGCCAAGGGCGTTGAGGCCCAGACCATCAAGCTGTTCAAGGTCTGCACGCTGCGCCACATCCCGATTTTTACCTTCATCAACAAGATGGACCGCGAGGCCCGCGACCCGTTTGAGCTGATGGAGAACATTGAAGAAATCCTCGGCATCAAGACCTACCCGATGAACTGGCCCATCAGCTGCGGCAAGGACTTCAAGGGCGTCTATGACCGCAATGCCGGGCGCGTGCTGGCCTTTGAGAGCGATGGCCGCGCCAACGGCGTCAAGATGGTCGAGGAGGTCGAGGCCGAGCTGGGCGACGCCCGCCTGGACGACCTGATCGGCGCTGCCAACCATGAAAAGCTGGCCGAGGACATCGAGCTGCTGGACGGCGCTGCCGAGGAGTTTGACCTCGACGCCGTGCAGCACGGCGAGCTGTCCCCCGTGTTCTTCGGCTCCGCTTTGACGAACTTCGGCGTAGAGCCGTTCCTGAAGGAGTTCCTGCGCCTGACCCCCACCCCGCTGCCTCGCAAGGACGCGCAGAGCGGTGAGCTGGTCGAGCCGTGCAGCGAGCAGTTCAGCGGCTTTATCTTCAAGATCCAGGCCAACATGAACAAGAACCACCGTGACCGCATTGCGTTCCTGCGCATCTGCTCCGGCAAGTTTGAGCGCGGCATGGAGGCGTTCCACGTGCAGGAGGGCAAGAACATCAAGCTGGCCACCGGCACGAGCCTGATGGCCGATGACCGCGCCATCGTCAGCGAGGCCTACGCGGGCGATATTATCGGCCTGTTCGACCCGGGCATCTTCTCCATCGGCGACACACTCTGCACCGGCAAAAAGCATGTGCAGTTTGCGGGCATCCCGACGTTCGCCCCCGAGCACTTCGCCCGCGTGACCCAGGTCGATACGATGAAGCGCAAGCAGTTCGTCAAGGGCATGGAGCAGATCGCCCAGGAGGGCGCGATCCAGATCTTCCGCGACCTCGGCGCCGGCATGGAGGAGGTCATCGTCGGCGTCGTCGGCGTTTTGCAGCTGGAGGTTTTGGAGTACCGCCTGAAAAACGAGTACAATGTAGACATCCGTATGCAGACCCTGCCATACGAGCATCTGCGCTGGGTGCTGAACGACCCGGAAGAACTGGACATCAAGCATCTGGACGTGACCAGCGACACCCGCGCCATCGAGGATATGAAGGGCAACCCGCTGCTGCTCTTTGGCAGCCCGTGGAGCATCAACTGGGCCGAGCAACACAATGAAGCGCTCAAGCTCTCCGAGTTCGGCAACCTGACGTTCTAAGGGGAGGCGTTTCCAATGCTGGCGCAGCTGAAAAAGCACCTGACCCTGCACGAGCTGTGGGAGGATGCGAAATTCTTCTTCCTGCTGAATCTGGGGCTGGTCGCCACGGCGGTGGGCATCGCCGTTTTCAAAACGCCCAATCACTTTGCGTTCGGCGGCACGTCGGGTCTCTCCATTGTGCTGGCGACGCTGTTCCCGCGGTGGAATGTCGGCGCGTTCATGTGGTTCATCAACGCGGCGCTCGTCGTGCTGGGGTTCGTCTTTCTGGGCATCAGGTCCATGGGGTGGACGATCTACTCGTCGTTCGCGCTGTCGTTCTACGTCAGCCTGTGTGAGCGGGTCTGCCCTCTTTCCGCGCCGCTTACGAGCGATGCGTTTCTGGAGCTCTGCTTCGCGGTAATCCTGTCCGCCGTCGGCGCGGCCATCGTGTTCAACATCGGCGCGTCCACGGGCGGAACAGATATTGTGGCGATGATCCTGAACAAGTACACAAGCATGCCCGTTGGCCGCGCGCTGATGGTCAGTGACCTTGGTATTGTGCTGGTGGGCGCGTATCTCTACGGGCCTGCCACAGGGCTGTACTGCATCCTGGGCATGATCTTGAAAAGCACCGTCGCGGACAGCGCGATTGAAAGCATCAATCTGCGCAAGGTCTGCACGGTGGTCACCTCCAACCCGCAGCCGGTGCGCGATTTTATCGTGAACGACCTGCACCGTTCCGCCACGATGGAACAGGCAGAGGGTGCCTACACCCACGATGAAAAATGGGTGCTGACCACAGTCCTGACCCGCGGTCAGGCCCAGAAGCTCCGCCTGCACGTCCGCGGTCTGGACGACCACGCCTTTATCACGATTGTGAACAGCAGCGAGATCGTGGGCAAGGGCTTCCGGGCGATTTGAAAAACCAGAGCCTTCCCCCGAGGGGGAAGGTGGCCCCGCAGGGCCGGATGAGGGCGGAGTCCCCCACGGCGGCCAGTTAAAGCTGTGCCGCCCTGTAGGGGCCGGACATGTCCGGCCCTCCGCGGAAAGGCAGGCTCGCACCTGCGAGAAGGCCGCGGGCCGGGCATGCCCAGCCCCAACGAAGCAGCAACCCCGCTATCGGGCAATTGCGGCAAACCCGGCCCTCATCAGTCCGCTTTGCGGACAGCTTCCCCCTGCGCGGAGGAAGCCTTTGCATCGCACCCGTCCTCTTTTGGGCGGGTGCTTTTTCTGTGCATACAGTTGTAATCACTCCGTAAATATGGTATACTTTCTATAAGCATCACCATGCTGCTTACAAACAAAATTTACGAGGGGAACCTCTTTATGAGATATTCAAAACACCTTACCTACGCGGAACGTATGTTCCTGCGGGCGCGGCTGAACCGGGTGCGGCATATCACGCTCGACCCGGATGGGCCGGGCGTTGTGCGCATCCATCTTGTGCCCTGCCATAAGCCGGACCGCGAGACGCCGTTCACGGCCATTCTGAACGGGCAGGACATCCTGCCGCTCAACGTCAGCTGGGCCATTCTGCTGACCAACTTCATCGAGGCTTTAAAGCCCTACACCGGCAAGGAGATACGCCCGGAGGAGTGGAGCGCCATCAACGCGCAGGCCGTGGCTGCGACCCGCAAAATTTACCGCAAGACCGAGTACGCGCAGATCGAGAGCGACCTGAAAACGCTTGTGGACTGCCTGTGTACGATTGCCCGCGGCGGGGAGCCGCCGCTCTCGATTGAACCGGTCAGTCTGGCCGATTATGCACCGCGGATGGCCGCGCCCCACCGCATGGACCTGATGGTCAGCTCGATGGTCAAGGACGGCGCGTGGCACTGCAACCAGAAATGCCTGCACTGCTACGCCGCCAACCAGCCGCTTTCCGCCGTGCCGGAGCTGGACACCGACCAGTGGCTGGCCGTCATTGAGAAATGCCGCAACGCCGGCATTCCGCAGCTGACCTTTACGGGCGGCGAACCGACGCTGCGCCACGATCTGGTCAAGCTCGTGCAGGCGGCACAATGGTTTGTCACCCGCCTGAACACCAATGGCCGGATGTTGACCAGCATGATGTGCAAGGATCTGCACGCCGCCAGCCTGGACGCGGTGCAGATCACGTTCTACTCCGCCGATGCCGACATCCACAACGCGCTGGTCGGCGTGGACGGCTACACCGACACGGTGAACGGCATCAAAAATGCGCTGGCTGCGGACCTGAACGTCAGCCTGAACACACCGCTTTGCAGCCTGAACAGGGACTACCTGTCGGTGGTCAGGTTCGCGCATGAGCTGGGCGTCCGCTACCTGACCTGCAGCGGGCTGATCCCCGCGGGCAATGCCGAGAGCGACGCCAGCCGCGCCGTGCGCCTGACTCCCGCCGAGCTGGAGGATGTACTGCGCCCCGCCATGGAGTACGCCGCCGCAAACGGCATGGAAATCAACTTTACAAGCCCCGGCTGGCTGCCGGAGGAGACGCTGCGCACGCTGGGCTTTACCCAGATCCCCAGCTGCGGCGCCTGTCTGTCCAACATGGCCGTGGCACCGGACGGCACGGTGCTGCCCTGCCAGAGCTGGTTGACCGGCAAGGGACTGGGCAATATGCTGCGCACCCCCTGGCCGCGCATCTGGCACAGCGGTGCCTGCCGCGCCATCCGCGGCGAGAGCGCCAAAATGGAGCGCCGCTGCCAGCTGGGGGCCACCCCGATGCAGGAGGGCTGCTGATGAAGATGAACTTTCTGCGCCGGTTGGCGCTTTTGTGCGCGGTGCTGACCTGCGGTATGCTGCTGGCCCTGCCCGCCGCTGCCGCGGAGGCTGATGCCCCCTACGCCGAGGACGGCGACATGGACTACATCCGCAGCTATGTTGTGACCGTTGACCCGCGGGAGGACGGCTCCGTAGACATCACCTACGACATCGACTGGCAGGTCATCGACGGCGATAAGACCGATTATTTGAGCTGGGTCAAGATCGGCCTGGCCAATTCCAGCGTGGACGAGCTGACCCCGCTGACCGATACGATCTCTGATTTACAGTACACGAGCGACGGCGGCAGCTACGCCAAGGTCGTGTTCCGTCACCGTTACTACGCGCCCGATGTGGCCGCCGCCAACGGCGGGGAGAGCAGCGTACATTTTGCATTCAGCGTGCACCAGAGCCATTTGTTCACAAAAAACGATGACGGTACGGCAAACTTCGCGTTTACACCCGGCTGGTTCGACGACCTGAGCGTTGAAAATATGCAGGTGCGCTGGCACAATTACGACGGCTTTGTCGCCGATAACACCGGCGTGGACGGCGATTACCTGACCTGGGATTTCGGCGCGATGGGCCACGGCCAGCAGGCCATGGTGCATGTGACGGTGCCTGTCACGAACGCCGCGGCGTTTGACCCCGGCGCAGCCATGACCACCGACGACTATGACAGCGGCGAGGACCTGGACGAGATCATCGGTATGCTGGTGACGCTGGTTGTGGTGCTGCTGGCAATTGCCATCATCATCATTGCGATAGCCTCCCAGTCCCCGGAGTGGGGCGGCGGCTTCGGCAGCGGGATCGACCCCGACGACTGGTTCTGGTACACGAACGGCGTTCACACGATCCGCTGCGCCCGCTCCGCACCCCCGCCCAGCGGCTACCACCGCACGGACCCGCCGCCGGAGTTCAGGGCGGGCGGCGGCAAGACCCGCGGCGGCGGTGTGAGCCGCCATCACAGCAACCATTCCGGCTGTGCCAGCAGCTGTGCCTGCGCGTGTGCGTCCAGCTGCGCGTGTGCCTGCGCCTGTGCAGGCGGCGGGCGCGCCGGGTGCAGCGTCAAGGATTTTTACACCGTGAAGCTCCCTAAAAAATCTGTAGGGGCCGATGCTTGCATCGGCCCGGAAACCGAGGATAAACGATGAGCCTGGAAGACCAATACGATGCCTGGGTCCGCGGCCTGATGGGCGGCGGCAAGTACGCCGCGACCCCGAAGCAGGCTGAGGACGCCAACGACGCCGTGCAGCAGATGCAGGCCCAGCTGGACGCCCTGACCGAGGCCCAGAAGCGCCAGACTGCCGCGGGCAGCGCACTGAACGCCGTGCAGAAGGCAGGGGCCGCCACGGCGGAGAGCGTGCGCAGGATGAGCAGCGAGCTGACGAAGTCGCTCAAGCAGGACGGTCTGCTGGGCGGCACCGTGGCTGCGCCCTCCCCTGCCCCGGCTGCGCCCGCCAAGGCGGATTTTGCCGGAGTGACCGAAAAGATCAAGGCCCAGGTGCTGGGGCAGGATGCCTTTGTCTCGGCGCTGGTCAAGGCGTTCCGCCGCCCGTTTGTGCTGGGCACGGCGGACGACACCGCCCACGCCCGCAGCGTGATGCTGCTCTGCGGCCCCAACGGAACGGGCCGCCACTATGCGCTGCAATGTGTGGTGGACGAGCTGGCCGCCCGCGGTGTGCTGCACAGCGCCGCCGTGGAGACGCTGGATCTGGCGCTCTACCCCGGCCCCGCGCAGGAGAAGCTGTTTTTGCAGGACCTTTACGCGGCGCTGCAGTCCGACGCCGAGGTGCTGACCTTTGAGCATTACGAGAGCTGTGCCGCCAACTACCTGAATATGCTGGCGACGCTGGCGATGGACGGCACGCTGGCATTGTCGAGCCGGTACGTTTTGCAGCGCGGCATCCTCGTGGATGTCGGCACGGCGCTGGCCCCCGGTGCCATCGGCGAGCTGCAGGCCGGCGGCAAGTATTTTGTGTTCTACTCCAACAAGGGCGAGACCGCGCTGGCCGACCACTTTGGGGCAAAGTTTGTGGACGCCGTTGCGGGCGACATCTGCCGCACCGAGGCGTTCACCCCCGAGGCGCTGGCCGCCGTGGCCGCGCGGGAGCTGAATTATCTGGCCCAGCGCACCCGCAGGCAGTGCGGACTGGCGCTGACCATGGGCGCAGATGTGCGTGACCTGCTGGCGTCGCAGTACGGCAAGACCAGCGGTATGCAGGCTATGCGCGACTACTGCGAGACAGTCTACCGCGCGATTGCCGAGTACGTGCTGGATGCCGACGAGACGCCCGCCGACGGTACGCCCGCCGCGCTGACGGCGGAGAACGGCAGGCTGTGCATGGCCGTGAACGGCGGCGACTCCTTTGACCTGCTGGCGCTGCTGCCGCAGCAGTACCGCGGCGATGTGGACGCGGTGGAGGCTGAGCTGGACGGCATCATCGGTCTGGATGAGATCAAGAGCTATGTGCGTGACATCGCCAAAAACGTGCAGGCCCAGCAGCGCCGCAAGGCCCAGGGCCTGAAGGTCGCCGAGGTCAACATGCACATGATCTTTACCGGAAACCCCGGCACCGGCAAGACGACGATTGCCCGCATACTGGCCAAGTACCTGAAGGCCATCGGCGCACTGCGCGGCGGCCAGCTCGTGGAGGTCACCCGCGCCGATCTGGTGGGCCGCTATGTCGGCCACACGGCCCCGCTGACGAACTCGGTCATCCAGAGTGCGCTGGGCGGCGTGCTGTTCATTGACGAGGCCTATGCCCTCTACCGCGGCGGTGAGGACAGCTTCGGCCTTGAGGCGATTGACACGCTGGTCAAGGGGATCGAGGACCACCGCGACGACCTCGTCGTGATTCTGGCGGGCTACACGAAGGAGATGCAGCTGTTTTTGAGCGCGAACTCCGGCCTGGCCAGCCGTTTCCCGAATCAGATCGAGTTCCCGGACTACACGGGCGCGGAGCTGTACAAGATTCTGTGCTCGATTGCAAGATCCAAGGGCTACACGCTGGACGCAGCCTGTGAGCTGCCGCTGGTCACCTACTTTGACCGCAAGCAGGCCGAGGACGCCGCCACGAACGGCAACGGACGCATGGCCCGCAACACGCTGGAAAAGGCCATTCTGAACCAGTCCAAGCGGCTTGTTGCCGACCCGGACGCAAGCCTGGAGCTGCTGGTAGCTGGGGATTTTGAGCTGGAGTAAGGTTGAGCTGTAGGAGCCGGGCATGCCCGGCCCGCAGCTTTGCCGTCGCTGCCCATTTAGCAGTTCCTCCGCGGGGCGTCGAGGACGCCGCCCCCTACGGTGGCAGCCCATGGACTTTCCCGTGGCCGCAAGCGCTCACGGCGGCCAGAGGGCTGCCCGCAAACAACTGGATAAACCAAAAAGAGACCGCCTGTTTCAGACGGTCTCTTTACTTTTTGTCGTTTTATCGTGCCGTATAATCCGAATCAAGGTCAGACAGAATCCGCTCGCTGCTCTCGCGGGTGTCCGTCATGCGGACGGCGTTGCGCAGGGGCAGAACGGAGCGCGGCGTGACAGAGAGCTCGTCCACGCCGATGGCGAGGAAGGTCTCGGTCAGGGTCAGGTCTGCGCCCAGCTCACCGCAGATGCCGACCCAGATGCCGTTCTTGTGGGCGTTCTCGGTCACAAGGCGGATCAGGCGCAGCACCGCGGGGTGATGCGGGTCGTAGAAGCGGCCCAGGTCGTTGTTCTGACGGTCACAGGCCAGCGTGTACTGGGTCAGATCGTTCGTGCCGATGCTGAAGAAGTCGACCTCCTTTGCCAGACGGTCACTGTTGATGGCCGCGGCGGGCGTCTCGATCATAATGCCGATCTGCACATCCTCGCTGTAAGGGATGCCTTCGTTTTTCAGCTCGCGGCGGACCTCCTCGCACATGCGCTTGGCCTCACGGACCTCCCAGACGGAGGTGACCATCGGGAACATAATGCCCAGCTTGCCGAATGCGGACGCGCGGAACAGGGCGCGCAGCTGGGTCTTGAAGATCTCGGGCCGGGTCAGGCAGATGCGCAGCGCGCGCATGCCCATGGCGGGGTTATCCTCCTTGGGCAGGTCAAAGTAGCCGATCTGCTTGTCCGCGCCGATGTCCAGCGTGCGGATGATGACCTCCTTGCCGTCCATGTCAGACAGCACCTGCTTGTAGGCTTCAAACTGCTGCTCCTCGGTGGGATAGTCCGTCGTGTTCAGGTAGAGGAACTCGGAACGGAACAGGCCGATGCCGCCGCCGTCGTTGACCTGCACGGCATGCACATCCTCCGGCGAGCCGATGTTGCAGTAGATGCGGATGGTCTTGCCGTCCTTCGTTACGTTGGCCTGGCCCTTGAGCGTTTCCAGCAGGCGCTGCAGGCGCAGCTGCTCGTCGCGCTTTTTCAGCAGGCGGTCACGGGTGTCGTCGTCGGGGTCGATGACCAGCGCACCGGTGCTGCCGTCCGCGATGGCGGCGCGGCCCTCCAGCTCGGGCTTGAGCGCGTCGCCCATGCCGACGATGGCGGGAATGCCCAGCGTGCGGGCCAGAATGGCCGTGTGGCTCGAACCGGAGCCGCCCGCCGTGATGAAGCCCAGGACCTTGGACTTGTCCAGCTGGATCGTCTCGGACGGGGCCAGGTCGTCAGCGCAGAGCAGCACCGGCACATCGGACGCAATGCCGCCCTGCACGATGCCGCACAGGATGCCCAGAATGCGCTGGCTGACATCCTTGACGTCGGCGGCGCGGGCCTGCATATAGGCGTCGTCCATCGAGGCAAACATCTCGGCAAACTGCTCTGACGTGTCGGAGACGGCGGCCTCGGCGTTCATTTTCTGGTTGACGATGCGATCCTCAATGGCCTCCTCGTAGTCGAGGTCCTCGGCCATCATCTGGTGGGTCTCAAACAGCATGGCGGCTTCGTCGCCGGCCTCCTTGCGGGCCTGCTCGGCCAGCACGCCCAGCTGCTCGATTGCGCCGGTCTGCGCACCCTTGAAGCGGTGCCACTCGGCGTCGGTATCCTCCACCGTGTAGCGCTTGATCTCCGCCGTGGCACGGCGGTAAAAGTAAAGCGGGCCAACGCCGACACCGGCGGAAACGCCCTTGCCTTGAATTGTGATCATGGGGAGCCTCCTTCAAATCAAAACCGCGGCTGCCGTCTTGCTGCGGCGGCCGCGGCCGTACATGATGCCGGAATTACAGATGCTCGTTGAAGAACTTCTCCAGAGCGGGGGCGGCGGTGTCCTCGTCGGCACCCTCGACCTTGACGGTGACGGTGTCGCCGCACTTGATGCCCATGCCCATCAGAGCCATGAGACGAGTGGCGTCAACGGACTTGCCGTTCTTGTCAACAATGGTGACGGTGCTCTGGCAGGTCTTGGCCTCCTTGGCCAGCATGCCGGCGGGACGTGCGTGAATGCCAACGGGCTCTTTGATTGTATAGGTGAATTCTTTCATAGCTTTTTCCTCCCATAGATGCGGTGCGGTAGGGCGCAGCGCAAATAATTAAGCTGTTATTATAATAACATACTCTGCCGCCAACGTCAACGGAAAAAGCTCCAAAAACAAGCTGAATCTTTGGTTATTTTGAATAAAAAAATGTGTGGAATGTGTACGATTCGTCCATAAATGGGTTGAATCATCATTTCCGGAGAAATTCCCGCAGCACATCCTCCGGGCGGGGCGTGTGCAGCGGGTAGCGTGCGCGCAGCGGCGCGGCGGCACCGTCCATGATGTAAGGCGTGCCGACAAGGTCGAGCATCGCCACATCGTTGTAGTTGTCGCCGAAGGCCATGACCTCGTCATGGGCGAAGCCCAGCACGCGGCAGAGCGACTCGACGCCGACACCCTTGTTGGCGGTGGTCGTGTCGATCCAGTACGGGCCCGCCACGGCGCAGTTGGCCTGCTGCCAGCGCGGCACAAAGCGGTCCGCGTACTTTTCCACGCCCTCATGCAGGTAGACCGACACCTTGACGATCTCCTCGGGAATCTCGGACGGGTCGGAGATGACCTTGTAACGGTTGCCGATAAATTGGATGCGGTCCAGCATACCGAGGCCGCGTTCCATCAGATAGGCGCAGTTCTGGCCCGAGAGCATGACCTCGCCCTGGCCGTCGCTGCGGTCCCACAGGTCGTGGGCGATTTCCTCCGCCAGTGCGCGGGGCATCGGGTTCTCGGCGATGCAGTGCTCGTCCTTGAACAGCACGCCGCCGTTCTCGCACAGGAAAACACAGCAGTCGGCCACCGGCGCAAACAGCAGGCGCAGGCTGGTGTACTGCCGCCCGGATGCCGGGCAGAACAGGATGCCGCGGTCATGCAGGGCGCGGATCTGGTCGAAAATTTCGCCCTCCAGCTTTTTGCGGCCATATTGCAGCAGCGTACCGTCAATGTCGCTGCAGATCATTTTGATTGCCATAATACAACTCCTTTGTGGTTACGGGAATATTGTAGCACATTTGGCAGGATGTTTGCAATTTTGTTTGGGCGCGTTATAATTAGTTTTGTAGGGGCGAGCAGTGCTCGCCCGCGGAACCTGACGGTGGCCGTGAACGGCCCGGGTCGTCGAGGACACAGACCCCTACAACGTGCGGAAATGTGCGAAAAGAACGGAGATGCAATAGTATGGCTTTCATCACAATAAACCACCATGCCTCTGCCGACAACGGCGCGGCGTTTGTGGCCGAAAACGCCACACTGGCGGGCAGCGTGCGGCTTGAGAAAAACAGCAGCGTCTGGTACGGCGCGGTGCTGCGGGCGGACACCGGGCGCATTGCCATTGGGGAAAACTCCAACGTGCAGGACAATGCCGTGCTGCACACCGGCCCCGGGCTGGATGTGACGGTAGGGCGCGGAACGTCCGTCGGGCACGGGGCCGTTGTGCACGGCTGCACGGTGGGCGACGGCTGCCTGATTGGGATGCACGCGACGATTTTGAACGGCGCGGTCATCGGGGACGGCTGCCTGATCGCCGCGGGGGCGCTTGTGCCGGAGAACATGCAGGTGCCCGCGGGGAGCCTTGTCATCGGCGTGCCCGGCAAGGTCGTGCGGCCCGTCAGCGCGGCACAGGCTGCCGCCATCAAGGCCAACGAAGAAGAATATCTGGAATTGGCGAGGGCGCACGCAGAGGCAAAATAACCGCGGTATGCGCTTTTGCCGGAGACGTAGGGCGGCCAGCCCTCTGGCCGCCGCGGAGGGGGCAAGACCCCTCCCTACAAATCTGCCACGAAAGGGGTTGCAGCGGCAAAGCTGCAGGTCGGGCATTCCCGGCCCCTACAGTACAGCAAAAGGCCGCGCCCATCCTGTATCGGGAAAGGCGCGGCCTGTTTGTATGCAGTTATACCAGCTTAAACAGCTGCCCGCTGAACGGGGCCAGGGTCAGCTTCAATTCACCCCCGCAGGCCTTGCCGACCAGCCGCTTCGGCTTCTCGGTCCGGCCGCCGAAGCACTGCCAGTCGGTGTCCAGCAGCTTCGTCAGCTTGCCCGCGCGGGGCAGGGTCAGCGTGTAGTCAGCCAGCTCCGTGTCGCCAAAGTTGAATGCCGCCAGCACCGCGCCGTCATGGCCGTCGCGCCAGATGGCACAGGCGTCCAGCTCGGGGTGGGCGCAGTCCAGCCACCGGAACGCCTCGGGGTCGTACTCGCGGCTCCAGAACGCCTCGTTGGCAAGATACGCCTCATTCAGCGCCCTGCGATAGCGGTGGAAGTCGTCGTGGTTCGGGTACTTGAGCACCATCCAGTCCTGCTCGCGGCTCTCGTCAAATTCGCGCAGCTGCGCAAATTCGTTGCCCATAAAATCAAGCATCTTGCCCGGATGGATGGCCATGTACAGGTAGAGCGCCCGCGCCTGCGGGAACTTGCCCTCGTACTCGCCGTACATTTTTTGCACGATGGTCGCCTTGCCGTGGACGTTCTCGTCGTGGCTGAACGGCAGGATGTAGTGCTCGTTCCAGGCGTACATCATCGAGAAGGTCAGCTTGCCCAGATTCTCGCGCCGCTCGTCGCTCGTCTTTTTAAAGTAGTCGAGGGTGTCGTTCATCCAGCCCAGGTCCCACTTGTAGTCAAAGCCCAGGCCGCCGTACTCGACGGGGGCCGTGACCTTCGGGAAGCTCGTAGAGTCCTCGGCGATCAGAATGGCCGTGGGGTGGCGCTGCTGCAAACCGGCGTTCATGCCCTTCAGGAATTCCAGCGTCGAGCCGTTGACGCCGCGGTTCGGGTCGCCCTGCCAGTAGATCAGGCGGGACACGGCATCCATGCGCAGGCCGTCGGCGTGGAACACCCGCAGCCAGTAGTCGGCGCAGGACTGGATAAAGCAGCGGATCTCACCGCGGGAGTGCATAAAGTTGCAGCTGCCCCACTCGCTCTGGCCCACCGCGGCGGCGGGGTACTCATACAGCGGCGTACCGTCAAATTCTTTTAAACCGTAGGCATCCACGGCAAAGTGGACCGGCACAAAGTCCAGGATAACGCCGATCCCCTGCTTGTGGCAGGCGTTGACAAACTCCACAAGCTCGTCCGGCGTGCCGTAGCGGCTGGTGGGCGCAAAAAAGCCGGTGGTCTGGTAGCCCCAGCTGCCGTCAAACGGGTGCTCGGCCAGGGGCATAAGCTCGATATGGGTGAAGCCGTTCTTCTTGCAGTAGGCGGGCAGCAGGTCGGCCAGCTCGGCGTAGGTGTACCAGCTGCCGTCCTCCTTCTGCCGCCAGCTGCCGGCGTGGACCTCGTAGATATTCAGCGGCTTATCAAAGCATTTTGTGCGTTCCTGCATCCATTTGTCATCGGCAAAGCCCTTGGGGGCATCGCTGACGATGCTGCGTCCGTCGGGGCGCAGCGTCATGGCCGTGCCGTAGGGGTCGCAGTGGGCCACGCTCTGGCCGTTCGCGCCGCGCACCCAATACTGGTACACCATCCCCGCTTGCACGCCGGGGGCGTCACACTCCCACACGGCGGACTGGGTGCGGTGCAGATCAAAGGTACCGATCTCGGTCTCAACGGCGATATGCTGTGCGGACGGTGCCCACACCGCAAAATGCGTGCCGCCGAAATAGGTATGCGCACCGAAAAACTCATACGCATCAAAAGCGTGCCCGGTATAAAAATCCTGCATGTTCATGATGAAAACTCCCGATTGTAAGGATGTAAAATGCCGCTCTCCTATAGGGGTCGATGCTCGCATCGACCCGCGGGGCGCAGAGCACGCGGGTACGCGGCTTCCCCCTTTGGGGGAAGCTGTCAGCGGCCCCGACCGCTGACTGATGAGGGCGAACCTTCCGTTATTACCCGCCAGCGGGTCGCTGCGGTAACTTTGCCCCTCATCCGCCCCTCAGGGAAGGCTTTTTCTCTAAAAAAATTGTACCACACCAACCGGGTGCGGTACAATTTACAATATTGAACACGGTGTCTAAAATTTAAATTTTCAGCAACACCCGCGCGATGTTGAAGTAGACGAGCAGTGTCGTGGTATCGACAATGGTCGTGATAAGCGGCGACGCCATGACGGCGGGGTCAAAGTTGAGCTTTTCCGCAATGACGGGCAGCAAGCCGCCGATGAGCTGGGACAGGATGACCGTGCAGATCAGCGTCAGGCAAACGACTGCCGCTACAGGGGGCGCGATGCCGTCCAGGAAGATCAGCTTGGCAAAGTTGCACAGCGCCAGCGTGCCGCCGCAGAGGATGGCAATGCGGAATTCACGCCACAGAATCTTCGGCAGGTCGTGCGGCTCAATATCACCGACGGCCATGCCGCGGATGATGGTGGAGGTACTCTGGCTGCCCGCGTTGCCGCCCGCGTCGGTCAGCATCGGGATGTAGGCGGTCAGCACGGTCACGGCGGCGAGGGCATCCTCATACCCGCGGATGACCATGCTGGAGAAGGTGGACGAAATCATCAGGAACAGCAGCCACGGCGCGCGGTTTTTGTACAGTTCCCACATAGACTGTTTAAAATAAGGCTTGTCCGACGGGCCCATAGCGTTCATCTTGGCAATATCTTCGCTGGCCTCGTCCTGCATGATCGAGATAGCGTCGTCAATCGTGACGATACCGACCAGGCGTTTCTCGTTGTCCACAACGGGAATGGCCAGGTAGCCGTACTTCTCGAACATCTGGGAGACGTCCTCCTGGTCGGTGGTCGTGCTGACGCTGACGACATTGTCGTCCATCATGTCGCGGATCAGCTCGTTGTCGGGGTCCTTGGACAGGACCAGCGCGCGCAGCGAGACGACGCCGATGAGGGTGCGGTCACGGTCCGTGACGTAGCAGTTGTTGATGGTCTCCTTGTCAAAGCCGTTCTTGCGGATGGCCGCCATGGCCTGCGACACCGTCCAGTCGGGGCGCAGCTCCATCAGCTCGGTGGTCATCACGCCGCCGGCGGAGTCCTCGGGGTATTTGAGCAGTTCGTTGATCATGCGGCGGGTCGCGGGGTCTGCCTGCGCCAGAATACGCTTGACGACGTTGGCGGGCATTTCCTCGACCAGATCCGTCGCATCATCGACGAACAGGTCATCCACAACGGCCTTCAGCTCCTTATCGGTCAGGCCGTCGATAAGGCCCTGCTGGGTCTCGGGGGTAAGCTCGGCGAAAATCTCCGCCGCCAGGTCCTTGGGACACAGGCGGAACAGCACGGGGAGCTTCTCGGGCGGGAGGTCCTCGAACACGGCGGCCAGGTCGGGCGCGGGCAGGGTGGACATAACATCTCGCAGGCTCTGGTACTTTTTGGCATCGTCCAGGTTGGCCAGCATCGTGCGGAGGGTCAGGATCGCGGTATCAGACATAAAAAAGCTGCCTCCTTTTCAGGCGGCAGCCAGGCACATTTAATTTTAGGCAATGCAAAGCAGAGCAACACCGTGCGCTTATTTTCGCGTACAGTTTGCTTTGGTTTGCCTGACAAAAAAGTGGTGGCTGCCGTTATTCAAGATACATCGGTACACAGGACTGGGACTGGGGGTATCCATTGTGACAACCACCTCACCTTTGTTTGAATTTTTACTACACGGCGCTATTCGCACCTATAGTTACTTTACCATCTGGGAACGGATTAGTCAACGGTAAATTTCGGCAATTTGAGAAAAAATT
>ERZ773224.2132-NODE-2132-length-21714-cov-4.278175_pt1 | contig 21714 bp, 34 predicted proteins | sample MGYA00580526_ERZ773224 | MGnify/ENA primary metagenome ERZ773224 (study PRJEB29015, sample SAMEA2737743) | human gut metagenome | biome: human gut; feature: human-associated habitat; material: faeces | place: China | collected 2012 ... | reverse complement strand
TGATATAAGGCAGCAGGCTGTTTCGTCCTGCTGCCTTGTTTTATCCCCAATGACAAGAACATCAGGGCATTGTTCCGCCAGGTGTCGGAACAAATTACTGCCAATCATCGGAAAAATATTTTGCCAATCGTCGGTTTTTTCTTGATTCTGAGAAATCATAAGAGTATAATACCGGTAGACGAATGGAAACGAGGTGTACCCAATGAAGGTTTATCGAAAAAGAATCGCCGATGATATTCTGAAACGGAAGCTGGAAGGCAAAGGGGCAGTTCTGATTGAAGGTCCAAAGTGGTGCGGGAAAACCACCACAGCAGAGCAGGTTGCAGCTAGTATTCTCTACATGGACGACCCGGAAAAAAAGGAACAGAATATCACCATGGACGAATGATTGAAGTGTTCCTCGTCACCTCCGTAGCGCCCATTCCAATGGCAACCATGGTCAACCGGGAATGGGGACAGATGGGGCAGAACTATCTGCGCACCCTCTTTTCCCTGGGCTTCCAGGCATTTCTCATTGTGGTCTGCGTGGCGATCTACTCGGTGCTGGTGCAGAATATCTCCGTGTCCGGCGACATCAGCGCCGCCATCTGGACCTGCATGTGTTCGACGTCTCCCAGACAGACGGAAGGCCGCTGCCGCAGATCAGCTCTACCCTAACCGGGGATGTAGCTAAATACGAGGTATTTCTGGAAGCCCTGCACCGCACCTCCCCCGTGCCGATCTCTTTTCAGGCTATGGAGCCGGGGATGGACGGTTATTTTGCCCCCAAGAAGCAGAAAATCTTTCTGCGAGAGGGAATGAGCCAGGTACAGACCATTTGTGCCGCCGTCCATGAAATTGCCCACTCCAAGCTCCACGATTATGAACACATGACAGAGCTTGCGGACGATGGGGAGACGATTCTTGTTCCGGGGGAAAAGAGCCGGAATACCGAAGAAGTGGAAGCGGAGAGCATTTCCTATGCCGTCTGCCAGTATTTCGGCATTGAAACCGCCGACAACAGCTTTGGCTACATCGCCACATGGTCTCAGGGCAAAGAGCTGAAAGAACTCCGTGCCAGTCTGGAAACCATAAACAAGACTTCCTCTGAGCTGATTACCGGGATTGAAAAGCATTACCGGGAAATCTGCAAGGAACGGGGTATCCAGACAGAAACACAGGAGCAAGATACCAGCCCAGAGGTTTTATCCCCGGAATCCGTACCGGAAGCTGTACCACCTCTGGCACCGCCGAAAGAGCAGGAGCCGGATTATAGGCTTCCACTTCCTGATCCGACCATCACCCCAGACATGGCGGAACAGTGCGGGTATACCATCCCGGATATGTACCCGCTATCCAAAGACCGGGCCATGGAGCTGCTGGAAAAGGATGTGGTGATTTTCACTCTGTACCCGGACAAACCGGCTGAAATGGTATTTGATGCCGAGGACATTGTGAACCATGACGGTATTTTCGGCATTACCTGTGAGGATTGGCAAAATATCCATGACACCATTCCCACCCGTGATGTTCACCGGCGTTTTCTGGAAACTCCCGGAGATGCCTATGCCATTTTGCAGTTAAAGCCGGATGCCCCTGCGGAGCTGCGTTTTCGCAGCCTGCAAGCACTTCCACAGCCGCCATTCCCTGGAAACTACGGCACCATTTACACTGGGCAGATTGCCTGTGCGCAAGGGCAGACAGCCACATTGGAGCAACTGTTTGAACTTTTCAACTGAAATCCTCCCGGAGATTTCACCGGGCACAGCCTGTCCGTCAGCGACATCGTTGCTTTGAAGCAGGCCGGTGTGGTATCCTACCACTACTGCGACAGCATCGGCTTCCAAGAGCTGCCCAATTTCAGGCCGGAGAACTATCTGAAAACAGCAGAGCTGTCCACAGAAGATGATTACGCCATGATTGACGGGATCATCAACAACGGCAAACAGCCCACAGTAGCTGAACCCGAAAACCTGACAAAAAAGCCCTCTGTCCTGGGAAAGCTCAAAGCGCAGCCAACGCAGCCCGCCAGGAAGCAGACGCCAACCAAAACCAACGAAAAGGAGATTTGACTATGGATTTTACATTTGAAAAACAAGAGCTTATGGCTATCTACAACCCCGGCACCCGTTTGGGGCTGATTCAGTCCCTCCATGAAATGCACACCTATCTGGATGCGGACGAACGGGAGCTGCGAAGCCTTACCGACAGCGCCATCTATAAGCTGGGCCGTATTACAGACGATGACTTCGAGAAATTGGACCTAATCCCGGAGTTTGCGACCTAAGCATTTGTAAATTTTTCTTTTTGTATTGCAAATTGATATACAAGTGGATATAATAGAGCGTGAAAGGTGGTATGAACGATGGCAAGTAAAACCGCAAACGTAATGGCCCGTGTGGAGCCCCAGGTAAAAGAGCAGGCCGAAGAAATCATGGATATGCTGGGCATTCCCGTTTCTGTGGTCATCAACACGCTCTATAAGCAGATCATCATGACCCGCAGTATTCCTTTTTCCCTTTCTGTCCCCAAAGTACCCGTTGCGCGGGATGAACTGGACGATGCCGCTTTTTCTGCCATGATGGAACGTGGCCTCAAAGAAGCAAAAGCCGATCAGTCCCGTCTCGCCTCGGATGTATTCGCAGATTTGAAACGGGAGATACAGTAAATGCCGGAAAAGTGCATTGTAAAGCTGACCCAGCAAGCAGAAGAGAATCTTCGTGAAATCGCTGATTATATCCGCTTTACCCTCCAAGCTCCGGGCACGGCTGCAAAGATGCTGGACCCCTTGGCGGAAGAAATCTTTTCTCTGGACCAATTTCCCTATCGTGCGCCGTTGACGAAAGAAGAACCCTGGCACAGCCAAGGCGTCCATGCTCTGACCGTCAAGAATTTCCTCGTCTATTTTTGGGTAGACGAGGAAGCAAAGAAAGTTCAGGTCATGGGCATTGTCTATGGACGCAGAGATCAACGCCATCAGCTTTCGGGCCTGGATTTGTTCTGATAAATACGCCTTGGATGCACATTTATCCAGGGCGTCTTTCTTTTGCAATGAAACTTCCATATCAGGGCGGCCTTCGGGTCGTTCTTTTCATTTTCCAAGAAAGGAGATTCACAATGGCATCCACATTGCAGCAATACCACCAGCTGGCTGACCACATGGCTACCCAAATCACCGGCAGCTACCAAAGCTGGACGGATTTTTTGACTACCGCTGCCCGCCTATATAAATACCCCTATCTGGAATCTGTGTTCATGGTGGATGGAAGAGATGATCTCACTGAACAGGAGAAGAAAGAAATTAATGCCCAGTGTAATCAGCTTCGTGCAAAATGCCTGTAATCATGTGAAGAGACAGTAATAAAACTGAAGCCGCAGCTTATCCTGCCGTATATTTTTATATTTTGATTAAGAATGCAAAGAAACATTGACATCTACGTACTCACACAGTATAATTGTTCTTACATTCGTAAGATTTAGGAGCGACAGTATGAACAAGTTACCTCAGATTTCAGATGCCGAGTTTGAAGTGATGGATATTATTTGGAAATATGCCCCCATCAGCACCAATGAAATCACAGATCGATTGGCTAAGACAAAAAATTGGAGTCCGAAAACAATCTACACAATGCTATCCCGCCTGGAAAAGAAGGGCGTGATCGTACACGAAAAGGAAAGCCGTGTTTTTGTCTATACTCCCTGCGTAAAGAAAGACGATTATCTGGCTGCTGAAAGCCGCACTCTGGCAACCCGTTTTTTTGACGGAGCCATGAAACAGATGGTTGTAAGTTTTCTGGATCAGAAGGATCTGACCCCAGAAGACTTGGATGAATTACAGAGTATTCTCGACAAACGGCGCCGGCAGTGAGGCGATGATAATGTTCTTGGAACAATTCTTGATAGGAAACCTCTGGAATGCTTGTCTCATTTGCATGATGCTTGGCCTGAAATGGCTGCTTCGCAATCGGCTGTCCCTGCGTTTTCAATATCGCAGCTGGTTTGTTCTGGCCTGTTCCCTTTTCCTGTCTTTCCTCCCCAATGGGATCTGGTCTGCGTTTCAATCCGCAAAATCTGTTGGGCAGCGGGCATTTGCCATTTCGAATACCTCCATCAATACCGCCGTAGTTGCTACAGAGGCAGGATGGCTTCAGGATACAACAGAGTTGATTGTCCGTCCCGAAAACAGCCGCTTTAATTTCATTGCTTCGTTTCTTTGGCTGGCGGGCGTTTTGGCATCCATCGTCGTATATCTGGTTGGAATCTGGAGGCTCTACACGATAAAGCATCTTTCAGTGGAACCATCCTATGCGTGCCGTAAGCGGTTCGACGAGTGCCAACTCAAGCTGGGACTGAAACGGCATATCAAACTGCTGCAGTCCAGATTTATTACCACCCCAATCAGCTTCGGATGGAAAAAGTCATTCGTGGTTCTTCCAAAAGACAGCATTGATGGATTGCCGAAATCCGAGTTGGATCATATACTGCTCCATGAACTGACACATATCAAGCACGGAGACACAATGACCAATTACCTGCTTTGCGTTATACAGATCCTCTTTTGGTGCAACCCGCTTGTATGGCTCGCCCTTCGGCAAATTCGTAGGGATCGGGAAGCCTACTGCGATTGGGATGTTATGAATGAGATGACCTGTGAAAAAGAACGAATTGCCTATGGTCAAACAATCTTGCGCTTTGCTGCCGTCTCCAATCCCCCTCTACCTACAGCGGCAGGTTTCTGTCAGAGCAAAAATCAGCTGAAATATCGTCTCCAACAAGTGGTAGACTTTCAACGAGAGACAAAATGGAAGCGCCTGTTGGGACAGTGTTTCGCGGGATTCCTGGCTTTGGCAGCAATCGGGCAAATTCCTGTGTTGGCCTATTGCACCGAATACACTGAAACCCATTACAGTCCCTCTGGTACATTGACCGTAGTTGAATCCGACTGGGAAAGATTTTTGGGCAATTCCGATGGCTGCGCTGTTGTTTATGATCTTAGCACAGACCAATATACGGTATCCAACGAATCAGAGGTAACCCGCCGTGTCCCGCCGTGCTCTACTTATAAAATTTACAGTGCCCTCAACGCATTGGAGCAAGGAATCATTACTCCCGAAGCAAATACCATTGCCTGGGATGGGGCGGCGTATCCTTTTGCGTCATGGAACCGAGATCAAACCCTGCGCTCCGCTATGCAAGCTTCTGTAAACTGGTATTTTAATGCCCTTGACCAATCAGCAGGATCAGCGCAGATGGAGGATTTCTTTACAAAAATCGGCTACGGTGACTGCAACTTTGGCAACGATTCTGATGGGTTTTGGAATGGCTCCGGTGTGAAAATCTCCGCTTTGGAGCAAGTAGAACTGCTGGTAAAACTGTACCGCAACGATTTCGGTTTCAGGAATGAAAGTATTGCCGCTGTCCGGGATGCTATATTGCTGAACGAGGACGGGCTGTACGGAAAAACCGGCACCGGGCGGCTGAATGATACCAACATTGCGGGTTGGTTTATAGGGTTCGTAGAAACACATCAGGGTACCTATTTCGTTGCAGTTTATCTGCACAGCCAGAATGGTTCCGATGGCGCATTGGCTTATGAAACAGCATCGAATATTCTTAAGGATATGAACATTATAGAGTAAGGCTACTTTTGCGGCTTTACTTTATAGCCTAAATTCTTACAAATGTAAGGAGTAAAATTACATGAAAAAACGTATTCGGATTGCGCTTTTTGCTATCTGCGTGGTCATTGGAATGAATTTTCTGCTTATAGGATACTTCCGCTATGCAGTGGACCACAGGAAAACAATACGGGATACATCCGTTTCCCCAGACGGAAAGTATGAGTTAACGCTCATTGAAATTGGAGAACCGGTGTGGCCCTTCGGGCCTGCATCCGGGCGGCTGACTTTGAAAGAGGGGGACAACCAGATCAACCAGGCGGATTTTGAACTTAAAAACGACGGATGCAGCATCAGCAGCAACTGCTGGATAGTTGCCTGGATGACAGATTATGTGGAAGTGGTTTTATCTGGAGACGAACAGCTTGACGAGCAAATCCTATTGTATTTTGATGGCTCCACGCAACGCCAGACGTTGGATAACGAAGCCGAGTCAACCGCATCACAGGTGGAAACCGGTGCTTTGGATATACAGGTCATGGAAAATCGAAAAAATGAGTTAGTCTTTACGATCTCCACCAGCGACTACGTGGAAAGCTATAACAGCTATTATAAAATTGACTATTGTCGCAGTTTGTTACCCCCGGTATCCCAGTGGCAGTGTTTTACCTACGATTCTGCAATCCATTCCGAATACGAAACAAAATGTTACTCCTTCACCGAGGATGAGCATGTATATTCACTGCCTACGATCACGGTATATGTACCGACAAATGATGACTACATACAGCAAATCACCGTTAATTTTGACGAGCATAGCTTTACGCAATCTGGGTTCGAGCAATACAAGGAGATGTGTTATTACACGATGAAAGTATTCTTTCCGGACTTGCCTGATGCGCGTATTATGGACCTATGCACAGAGATCGTTGCGTTGGGAAACCAGAATGTTTTTTCCAGTGACGAGTGGTTCAGCAAGAATGCTGTCCCCTTCGCCTTATTCTATCGGGAAGGAATCGGTGTGTATCCCTACTTCGCCATCGGCGATTGGGAACGCTTCTGCATCATCCCTGTTACAGAAGAAGCCGTTACTGAATTCGGAGAAAAAGGAGTCCAAATTCATGAAATATCTTAAAATTACTGTTGGTCTTTTTGCACTGATTATCGGACTATATGCTTGCGGGATCAGAACTGAAAACCCGAAGCCAAGTTTTCAGTCAAAAGACACGATTGCCGCCACAGAAGCGGATACTGCTCCGGCAACCACAAATGAAAGCCATAATAACGTTCCGATTGATGACCCTATATTTGACCGTCTTGAAGTCCGGTGTAAAGAAATCGAATCTTTGTACCATGCACTATATGAGTCTGCCGAGAAAACAGTGCCAGACAGTCCATGGGACGATTCCTGCTTGTCCCAAAGCAGTATCGATTCCATAGAGGACCTGCTTTATGATGCAGGATATGATGTAATGGATACAAACGAACCTTACCCGGAATATTTGTCCACATCCGAAAGGTTCTATGTATTTTGGGCTGCTGTACAGCAGAACAAAGATGCCGAACAAGAGGTTATCACCATTTTGAAATCGGGGGGCTTATCATATAGACTATTCACATATGACGAATCCGGCGCTTTTGTTTACAGTATGACGTATTACCCGGATGAGATAAAAGAGCCATATTATGAATGTCATGAAATCAAGGATTGGACACTAACAGAGAAAGGTAATTTCTATTACAGGATCTATCCTGCAAATGATAAACACTATCCAGATTTTTGTCTGATTCGACTTGTTGCTCCGAATACGGAACTATTTGATCTTGCTTTTCGCTATATCTATCCTGTTGGCTACATTGCCACCAATATTTTCCTCATTGATTGGCAGGAAGGAAATTGGGGAAATCTAAGCTTTAACGATCAGTTTGAATATCTATACTATGCGCATCATGGAAAGCAGTTCCTTGCTGATCATTATACCATTCTCGAAGACAAAAGCAGCTATGCCATACCGGCCAGCGAATTTGAAGGAATCGTCTTACCGTACTATAACATTGACATAGAAACCTTCCAATCGCTTGCACAATATCATACTGAAGGTGACTACTACCCTTGGAGGCCATTGAACACAAACGATTTTGTTAAAATATGGTACTACAATATCGAGCCAGAAGTTACTGCTTATGTCATGAATCCGGACGGAACAATGACGCTGACCGTCCAAATGCTTTCCACAGATTTAAAAATGGATTGCCTGTTTGCGCATGAAGTGACCGTCAGGCCACTGGAAAATGGGAACTTTCAATATGTAGGGAACCGCATAACTTATCAGACGGAATACGGATTGCCGTATTCTCTTCCCAGACTGATGTGGGATTAACCGTTCACAATGAACTATACATGAAGGAGCATACAAATGAATCGAGATTCGGCAAGTGCAAAATGGGTTCTATGCCCTGTTTGCGGCAACAAAACCCGGACAAAAGTTTACGATGATACGATGGTTTTGAACTTCCCACTGTACTGCCCTAAATGTAAAAAGGAAGTCCGAGTTGATATTGTACAACTGAAAATAACTGTAAGCAAATGAGCCAGACGTAGAACGCAGAGCCTGCTTTCCCTGAAATCATCACAGGGTAAGCAGGCTCTTTCCATCTATAAGTTAATTTCCATTCGATATGAAGCAATCGATTGCGGAACTATCTGACTGAATTTTCATCCAAAGAAATAGCCCCATCAATAGCACCCTCGATTATTGGTAAGTATTCCTCCGGGCACAGCTTCAGCTTATGGCTGACACGCTGCCGTAACTCGCTTTCACTGTGGATTATTTTCGCATTAAAGTATCTATCTGAAGGAAGTCCGCAGACACTGATAAGCTGTATTACAACAGGAACACTGGGAATCGTTCCTTTATTCTCGATATTTGCAAGATAGCGAGAATCAATACTGACTAACTCCGCCAGCGTCCTTCTCGCCATGCGCTTTGCCTTTCTTGCTGCCTTTACATCTGCCCCAAAAGTTTCAAATCCAGGGCAATCTTCAATTTTCGCCATATTACATCACCCACTTACATTGTATATTTCCCATTTCGTCAGTGGAATGGTGCTATATGTACTTAATCTACATTTTATAATTCCTATCTTCCCAGCGGCAGAAAAGGAAAAAAGCCGCTGCTGGACAGTCACTTTTCATGCCCAAAATTTCCCTCGGCGGCTTTGATTTTCAGAGCCGCCATTTTCTTTTGCAATCCATCAGACTTGGCGGCTCACAGGAGGAAGCCATCTTGATAATAGTCCGCTGCCGTAGTCCGATAGGAGCATCCCTGTCAAAAAAAGCCTGTCCTATGAACAGGACAACTGCGGCAGTGAATATGTACTATACTATGTTGTAATTAAGCAAAATATCCCCTATTGCGTCCAGCTGGTATCTTACCGACTGGGCGCTTTTCTGTGTCTTCCTCGCAGTCGCTCTCCACCGATCCTCGTTCAGATCCCCAACAAAAATCTGAACGGAGGAAAAACAATGTTTGATAACAAGAGTGACTACGCTCTGAACAAGAAAAATCAGAATAGCATCGTATACTGTGACAGCACTGGTCATATAACTCACATCACCAGCGCAGACTTTTCTTCTGAGGAAGAATTTCTATTCTGGAAGTCCTGGTCTGATGCCGACTGCAAGGAAACTGACTATGCCGATTCCTACTTTCACCGGCACATAGCGGAACTTGACACCATCGGGGACAGCGCTGGCAGCATTGCTTCTCCCGAAGAAATGCTGCTTTACAAAACGGAGCGTGAAGAACAGGTACAGGAAGCCACCGACCTGGTCCAGATGATTTCGGCATCGCTCACGGCGGTGCAGTTCCGAAGATTGTGGCTCCACCATGTTCGCCAGGTAAATGTACGCTCTATCGCAAAAGCCGAAGGTGTCGCCCACCCCCGCGTCGTGGCAAGTATTACATCTGCCCAAAAGAAAATTTTCAAAATTGTGCAGAAACACACTACCAAAAAGAGTTAGAGAATGACGATAGGTGAAGGGCGTTTTCACTGACCTTCCTGAACCTTGAAAGCTGAATAGACAATGGTACAAGCACAAACACCTATGGATGTTCTCAGGAGCAGCGCCGCCATGACAGAGGCTCTTTATTGGGCCTCCGAGCGATCTACGCCGCCTCCAAAACCGGAATGGCAAACCCGGGTAAAAAATCCATTGGTGACAATGAAACTTGCTCACGCTCTCCCAAGGACTAGGGGGAAGCCCTGCGATATTCGCCAGCCATCGGGCAGCGGTAGGCAACGCCCAAATCAGCAAAAACCAGCTTTCTCAAAAAGTTCTAAAAATGCATCAAACCCCCGAAACCGTCATGGTTTCGGGGGCTACTTCTGGAGCTAGTGACCTGACTCGAACAGGCGACCTTCTCATTACGAGGGTTAGGAAGCTTATGTCATTTCGTTTTATATCTCTTTATTTTGTTCTGATTATACCGGAATTTGCAGTCGTTTAGGCTTCTAAACGGCTGATTATGTTTATATCGTTTTTTATCGTTTTTAATTGTTTCGCCTAACTGTTAGGCAAATGTTAGGCAGAAATTAGGCGTTTTCAGGAAACCAACGTGGACAGAGTCGCTTTCATTTCAAAGCCTCTTTTTCCAATTCCTGCACAAGGAAAGTAAGATTGTCTGTCAAATTCAACCTTGCTATATCACGCTGCGTTGTATAGAATTTAACGTTTTCTCTCATGCTATTCAAACTAGGATATCCCCCATCTGGTTTCGGTTGTGAGTATATTTCCACTTTCTTTTTCTCTAATATTTCTTGCAATGCCTTTGCTGTTGGTGCAATCTCAGCAAAGGCATTCGCTTCTCTTAAAGCGTTATCAAAATTCTCACTAGAAAGAATAAAATTGACAATATCCGTATATCCGTGTTCGTACCAATACTTGAGTTGTTCCGATGATTTCTTTGAAATCCCATATTCTTCATACATGGCTTCATACATGTGCTTTGGGGTTCCAATCTTCCCGAGCAGATAATCAACATCACAGTCGATCAACTCACAAATGTTTTCTACAATATCTAGGCGTGGAACCCCTAAATAATTCGGATTTTCGTAGTTTTTTAGCGTCCCAAGTATTCCAGAGTCATCCTCTAGGCTTGCACTTCCGTTTCTGAAACGGACATTGTACACCGAAGCAAGCGCCTTTATTGATCTATACCCCGCTGCCTTTCTTCTCTCTTTCATCCTATTTGAGAATAAAATTTTATCCATTTTTCAATTCTCCGTGTAGTAAATTAGATAAGAAGTGGATATTTACTTATCCTGTTCTACATTGTACTATATTACCAGACAGAGGTCAATACCAATTTGAAGGAGATTTTAAAATGGGGAATTCGGAAGCGAAGTCGTGGGAGAGCCCCCGCGCTTTTGCGCGGCGTGGAATCAAGTCGGAGCGGGAAGTCCGGCGGGATATGGAGGCCGGGAAAGTCCCGGGATTCTGGGCCGGAAACAGATTTGTGATTGACGTAGAAGCTTATGTTGAACGGATTAAGCAGGAGTGCCTGGCCAATTCCGAGGGGAGGGCGAGAGCATGACACAGAACGAGCGCGTCCTAAGGCATTTGATGGACGGCGGCACTCTGACCCAAGCAGAAGCATTTCAGGAATACGGCATTGGCCGCTTGTCGAGCCGAATTTGCGAGCTGCGGAAGGCGGGCTACCCTATCGAGCGCGAATTTGTGACCGCGAAGAATCGCTACGGCGAAAACGTGAGCTTTTGTCGCTACCGGCTTGATCGTGGCGGCGATGCTGAATGAATAGACAGAACGGAGGGAATGAAGAATGGCAAAGTTCAAAAAAATTGACGAAAGCGAATTACCCTGCCCGATGTGGCTATATGTTAACGTTGACAACCTTGTGAAGAACAGCAAGCCGGAAACCGTGGGCCGTGCTGTCAAGGCTATCTTTTCAGGCGAGCCGGGGAACGTGGAAAATAGTCCGCTGAACATGAACGAATATGCGCTTTACTGCGCTTTCCTCTACTGGCTAGAACAAATCAATTTGCTGCGCATAGCTTTTAGAAATCACGGGGTAAGATGAAGTGGAAAAAGAAAAACATCCGTCATGGTTCAAACTAAAATTAGAGCGCAAGCAGCTTGTAAAACAGCTTCCACCAGACAGCGCCGTTAATGTTCTGTTGGCTTGTTGGGACTATTTGGAAACTGAGGAAATCCCGCCAACGCTAAACCCTTTTGAAAAAATCGCCGTTTCGGCTTTCCTGCCTGATCTGGAAGAGGCATGGGCAAAATATGAACAGCGGGTAAAAAACGGGACAAAAGGTGGAGCACCGAAGGGCAATGAAAACGCCAAGAAGCAAAAACAACCATACGGCTCCATACGCCCCCATACGCCACCCAATGGGACAGAAGTAGAAGAAGACCCCCTAAAGGGGGATTCTTCTACTATACCAAGTAGAGGAAAGAGGGCCGGGGAACCGCCCCTTTGTGGGGGCGGCCCCCCTACCCCGCTTTTCTACGAACCACCGATTTACTACGATGAGAAGCTAGGCCGTTACGTTGACAGGAGGGACAGCGAGAAATGAACACAGAACAATACCTTTGTGGGGCTATCCTGATTTCCGGCGAAGCAGTCATGAAAGCCATTCGAGGCATTGTCACCCCTGATTGTTTCCAGCTGGAAGCCTATCGGGCTATTTTCATGGCTGCGCTGTCTCTTCTGGAAGACGGCACACCCATTGACCCGGTTTCTATAGCCGCCACAGCGAAGCGGCAGGGTGTGGAGCTTTCAAACAAGCTACTTTCCGAACTGATGGAGGTTGTTCCGACTGCGGCGAACTGTGCGGACTATGCCCACCGTGTGGCGGAGGATGCCCGGAAACGGCGAATTAAAGCCCTTGCCGAAAGAATACAGGCCGATGATGTTTCGACCTCTGACGAGCTCTTAATGGCCTTGCAGCGGGAGACGCAGGCCATCCAGGGAAGCAATTACCAGCGGGGGCTATTGTCTCCCGTGGATACGCTGCGGCGGTTCATGGATTACGTTGTCAAGGCCGGGGAGAGACGGGACAACTTCATTTCCACAGGGTTTCCCAAGCTGGACGGCATTCTAGGCGGCGGCTTTATCCGTGGCGGTCTGTACATATTGGGCGCACGTCCCGCCGTGGGTAAATCCACGTTTGCGCTGAACCTTGCCGACAATATCACAGGAAATGTACTGTTCGTGTCGCTGGAAATGTCCCCGGAGCAGATTTTGGCAAAGCGTGTTTCCTGCCTTACTGGCTATACCGCTTCAAGGCTCTTGTCCGGCAATATCCCGGATGCAGCATGGGAAAAAGTGGCGATAGCAACAACGAAGATTGAGAGAAGCGGGGTTTATATCAACTCCCGATATGATTTGACGGTGCAGGAAGTCCACCTGATAGCTCAGAGTGTGCCGGAACTGCGGTGTATTGTCCTGGACTATTTGGGACTGATTCAACCCGCCACCCGGAGCGGTTCGACCTATGAACAGGTATCTGCCATCAGCCGGGAATTAAAGCGCATGGCAATTTCTTTGAACGTGCCGGTGGTCTGCCTTTGTCAGCTTTCCCGGAAAATCGAGGAGCGGAAGGGCAGGAAGCCCATGCTTTCCGACCTGCGGGACAGCGGGGCGATTGAGCAGGACGCAGACGGGGTGCTCTTCCTCTACCGGGAGGACTACTACACCGGCGGCCCTGCTGATGGTTTCCCGTCTGCTGTGGAGTTGACTGTTGCGAAGAACCGGCACGGAAAGGCCGGCGAGGATCAGTTCAATTTCTGGTTATCGTCAAGCACCTTCCGGGAGATTGCACCATGAAAGAGCGGAAACCGAAGCGCTGGAACAGGTGGCGGCGGTACGAGGCCGAGAAGAAAGCCATTGCTGCCCGGGGGCTTTCCCCTGCCGACTATGAAAAGGCCATTCGGCAGCTTGCCCGGAGGCGGAAAATATGACCGCCACCCCGGCCCCTATGGCCGGGTGTGGCGGGCCTTGACAGCAGGTTTTTTCCCTGAAAATCGGGTAAAGTTTTGCGGAGGAAAAAACGCAAAAAGGTTATCACCCTGCAAAAGGGTTTTTCAGATAAAATTCCGCAAAAGGAGGGGTGGTGATAAAATGAACGACAAGACCCAGGCTTACATGGCAGCAAGTGAGCAGCTGCGGAAGGCATTCCCAACCGCAATTGCAGCGCTGCGGGAGATTGCCGGAGATAAAGAGGCACCGGCAGCGGCAAGAGCCACCGCCGCCAAGACGCTTCTTGAATACGGCACCAAGATGGACGAGCTTTCCAGGGGGGAACGGTTCGACTTTCTGTAGGCTATATGACCGCCACGAAAAAAACCAGGCGAAAGGAGGTGGAAAGCCCATGCTGTACGGTGACACCAGGAAGGAAGAAAAGCGAAACTTTAAGCGAGCACTGAGAGCACAGCATTTTGAAAAGCGTTGTGATTGGCTGTGCAAGCGGCTGGAAGCATTCAACCAGAAGTTGCAAGCCAAGAACCAGCAGCGCCGTGAAGAGCTGCAAGCCATGATTCAGGAACTCAAGGAAAGGAACTGAACCATCAGCACCGGCTCCAAGGGCCGGGAAGGGCATAGGAGCGGAGGAAACGGAGTGGATGAATTTGACACCAGAAAAAGAAAAAGTCAAGCGGGTCTTACTGACGGCCCGCACAAAGCAAGCCGCAGCACCCAGACCAACATCTGGAAAGTCTGCGGAAGCTGACGTTTTGATAGTTGCCGTTCGTCACATTTCATTCCGGGACGCTGACGAAATTCTAAGCCGCTGGAATGCTGCGGAGATGGGATATGTTTTCCATATCTGCAGCGAAAATCTACAAGTACAGGACTATTTACAGGAAAAATACTTATTGGAGGAGACAAAAGAATGAAATTTTTATTTGACATGGAAAACAAAGACCTTCTTCCCCGCCTGCTGGACGTTTCGGAAGAAATTGAAAAGCTTGTGGCGGCTATGGGCGGCGAGAACGTGAGAAAGCCGCCCATGGAGGGAGAAACCGCCAACGAAGCAGCACAGCGGAATTTCAAAAAGCTGCTGAACATCCTTTGCAGAGAGCATCCCGCCGAAGTCGGCAAAATCAGCGATATGCTATGGGTGCTGGATGAAGGAGAAAAGGCCCCGAATGTATTGGTTACTGCTTCCCGTATCGTTGGCCGGAGCGATGTTCTGAGTTTTTTTACGTCTCTTGGGAGTGTGGGGCCGGAAAAGTCCGCCAACTGATTTATTCAGTGCCGCCGCTTTTGTGGGAATATCTTCCGTTCCGCCACACTTGGCAAATTGCCATTGAGCATGAAACACAGCGGGCAAAACAGTACGCTTTCGAGGTTTATGTCACGGATGCCCTGAAAGTGCTTACTGAGAACATGGCCCACACTTTTGGAGGAAACGCAATGAGCCAACGCCTGCATGATATGCTGGAACAGGCAGCAAAGCCGGAGGATTCCAGGACGGCGGACGAAATCATAGCCGAAATCAAAGAAGAACTTGCAAAGATGGGAGATGAAAAAGAAAATTGAGTATTCAAGATTTGATGGTTCGCATATTGGTTGATGACAGCGGGGTTGACAGTGGACTGAAATCTGCGGGGAAAAGTGTTTCTTCCTTTGAAAGTCTGGTTAAAGCCAATCTTGCAAGTCGCGCAATATGGGAGGGCATGGAACGGGTAGGCAGCGCCGTAAAGGCCATAGGCAAAGGGGCGCTTTCAGCTTATGCCAACTATGAGCAGCTTGTAGGTGGCGTTGAAACACTGTTCGGCGCTGGCGGGAAGAGCTTAACGGAGTACGTAAACGATATTGGAACATACTCTTCCGAGGTCAGCAAACAATACAATCGCCTGATTGCAGCCCAGAAAGCGGTCATGGCCGATGCGGACGCGGCCTATAAAACAGCGGGCCTATCGGCCAACGACTATATGGAGACCGTTACCGGCTTTGCTGCCGCGCTGAACAGCAGCCTGGGCGGGAACACGCAAAAGGCCGCTGAATATGCCAATATGGCCGTTGTGGATATGGCCGACAACGCAAACAAGATGGGCACCGGCATGGAGAGCATACAAAATGCTTACCAGGGTTTTGCAAAACAGAACTATACTATGCTGGACAATCTAAAACTGGGCTACGGCGGCACAAAATCCGAAATGGAACGACTGCTTAAAACTGCGAACGAAATCAACAAGGAGCAGGGTATCCACACGGATTACCAAATCAGTAACTATGCTGACATTGTGGAGGCCATCCACACGGTACAAACAAATATGGGAATCACCGGCACAACCGCCAAAGAAGCCGCCACAACGGTTTCCGGCTCTGTGAACTCCATGAAGGCAGCGTGGCAGAACTGGCTTACCGGCCTAGGCAATAGCGGTGCTGATATGAAAAAGCTTTCGTCAATGCTGTTTGAAAGCTTTCAAACCGTTGTCGAAAATGTGAAGCCTGTTGCCCAAAATATTCTTTCGGCTATGGCCGAAACGCTGCAGACTTCCGGGCCACAGATCATCGGGCAAGCCTTTTCTTTCATCACCGAAAGCCTGCCGGAGCTAATCAGCACCGGCGGCGCATTGGTTGACAGTATTTTGCAGGGCGTCGAAACAAACCTTCCGCTGCTGATCGATTCAGGAATTGACATTGCTTTGCAGCTTGCGGAGGGGCTTGTATCTGGTATTCCCGAGCTTATTGCAAAGGTGCCGGAGCTGATTTCTTCCATCTCTTCCGCCATAACTGGGAAACTGTCAGATATTCAGGAAGCGGGCGGGAAGATTGTGGAAGCGCTGCAAACTGCGCTTGATAGTGCAGGCTTTGACATAGACCTTTCCGATGTCCTGAGCAAATTTCAGGAGCTTGCACCCGCTATTGCGGGCGTAACCGCTGCTGTGGTTGCATTCAAGGCCGCCATGGCAATTGCCTCTATCATTCAAGGTGTTTCCGGGGCAATTACGGCATTTAAGACAGCAAACGAGGCCGCCACTGTTTCGCAGGCGCTATTGAATGCCGTCATGAATGCAAATCCCTTTGTGCTGATCGTAACGGCCATAGCCGGAGTTGTGGCGGCACTTGTAACGCTTTGGAATACAAACGATGGATTCCGCGAAGCTGTTACAACTGCGTGGGAGGCAATCAAAGCCACTGTTCAAACCGTGGTAGCAGCGATTGGAACGGCTTTCTCGGCTGCCTGGGCGGCAGTGCAAAGCGCGTGGGCGGCGGCTGCTGGCTTTTTCTCTGAAATTTGGGCGCAGATCACCGCCGTATTTGCCCCGGTTGTAGAAACCTTGAGCCAGATATTCACAGACGCATGGAATGCGATCAAAGGCGTTCTTGACACCTGGGCGCAGTATTTTTCCGAAGTATGGGAAAACAGCAAAGCGGCCTTTAATGACGCTGTTTCCGTCGGCTCAAAAATCATTGAGGACATAAAAAGCGGAATTTCTTCCGCCTGGGAAAGCCTGGTAGGCTGGTTTACCGGCATTTGGAATTCTGTATTTGGGAATCTGAGTGCAAATGTCAGTGTCAATTACGGCAGCAGCGGGGGCGGTGGAGGCCGTGCCATTGGTATGGATTACGTGCCGTATAACGGTTTCCCCGCCGTCCTCCACAGAGGGGAAGCCGTCCTGACGCATTACGAAGCCGACCAGTGGCGGCGAGGCCGCAGCGGCGGAAATGGGCAGGGTATCACCATTGTGCAAAATATCCACGCTACCCCCCAGACCCCGGCCCAGCTGGCGGCGGCGACAGAGGCATATTTTCAGCGGGCGAGGTGGGCTTTTTAGTGGCAACAAGACGAACTACCAGCGGAAAAAATGGAATTCTGAAATACGAAATTGAGATCACAGACAAAAGCGATGAAGTGAGCGCGGCCATTCATGAAGCTGTCCGGGTTTCCCTTGAGCGGTGCGGACTTCTGGTTGAGGCGTATGCAAAAGCCCTTGTCCATGTTGTGACCGGCAGGCTGCGGAACAGCATCACACACGAAGTCGGAGACAAAGAAGTCACGATTGGAAGTGACGTTTCTTATGCCGGATTTGAGGAGGAGGGAACCAGCAAGCGACCACCGCACCCATTTTTGCGCCCTGCTTTGGAAGAACACAAAGCAGAGTACGTGAAGATCATCGAAGAGGAAATCAACAGCACAAATAGCTAATGCCTCCACGCCCCGCCACAGCAAAGAAAAGCCTTGTGGCGGGCAAACAAAGAAATGGAGAAAAAACAATGGAAGAAAAGAAATTGACACCCATTAAAGCCATTCGAGCAAAGTGTCTGGATTGCTGTTGTGGCAGCTCTAACGAAGTAAAGCTATGCACCGTTGAGCGCTGCGCCCTTTGGCCGTATCGGGAGGGTCACAACCCATATATCGCAAAGCGAGAGCTTACAGACGAACAACGGGCAGAGATTGGAAAGCGGCTTGCAGAAAAACGCATGGCCGTTACCGTTGCAAACGCGGCAAACTGATTCAGAGGTATAAACACACCACCCAAAGCAGAAAAGCCGGAATATCCAAGCGGAAAAGAGGCCCGCAGACACCACACGGCAAAGGAACGCCGTGGAGGGCCAGGGGCATTCTCCTGTCTCCGGGCTTGTGTGGGCCTCTGGGAGCTAATGTGTTCAATGTCAGGTTTTATCAGGTTTGATTTCAAGTTTTCTCAAGTTTTCCCCACGATTGAATTTAAGGTTTTCTAAGTTTTTCCCATGATTGAATATTAGGTTTTCTTAGGCTTTTCACCTGCTGACAGTTTCCAGAACCTCAGAAAACCTCAAATTCTTTTCCGTATATTCGGGCCAAACTACTTGTAAAAACCTGTAATTCACTTGCCTGTAATTTGCCGGTAACTTTCCAAAAAGTGAATCTTTTTTTGCAAATATTCACAGTATAGATAGCAAAAGCGCCCCGGGCGGTCAGGCCCAGGGCGCAGCAAGGGGAAGCTACAGGAAGCCCATGTACTCCGCTACCGTATACATGAATTCTTTCATCCATTTTGTAGCCGTGCTTTCAGATACATATATGGCCATAGCCGCGCCTGGAACGTTGTACTGCTGCCGCCTCAATACCAGATCAACCAGCTTTAGGCGTTCTTCACCTCTGCGCAACTGCTTCGTATCGTCCAGGGCCTTTTTCAAAGCTAAGCGCGTTATAGCCTCCTGCATTGTCTCCGGGGGCTGCTGTATGTCACGAATGTTGTAAATGACCGCTTTTTTCACGTAGCTATACCACCAGTATTTAGGGCGTGACAATGCTTTCAACTCCAATCATAAAGAACCTTTTATAGCATTCCTTTGCAATGTTGTGGCCGCGTCCTGGGCCATTTTCTCACTTACTGCTGTATCGATGTATTTGTTTAGACTTACTCCTGCAGCACTTGCAGCCGCTTGAATTTCTTCTTTCCTACCTTTTTTTACAACGTAATTGATTCTGTCGTAGGCTTTGGCATTATATTTTGCTTTGCTTTCGTTGCTTGTCTTCCCGCTCAAACTTTCACCTTCTTTCCGTATAGTTATATTACACCATTCACAATACTTGTGCAAGTATGCATTATTAACAAAATCAACAATAGGCATACTTGCGCATTTTGTTTATTATTCCATCTTGCATACTTATGTGAGTATGCTATAATAGGCACATACAGAGAGGGAGCGCAAGCTAAACCGTATCGCTCGACCCTAGAATAAACGGTTTCGGAACGGTGACAGCCCGGAGAGACGGGCAAGACAAAATTCAGGAGGTACACACAATGAGTATTCAGGAAATTGACATCAAGGTAAAAGAGCTACGGGAGCTGCAAACCATGGTGGAAGAGGCCACCGCCCAAATCGAGGCCATCAAGGATTCCATCAAACTGAAAATGGTGGACGAGGGAACAGAAGTGCTCCAGGGCGACGGCTGGAAAGCCACCTGGCACACCGTCACCACCAGCCGCCTGGACAGCAAGGCATTGAAGGCCGCCCATCCCGATCTGGTAGTTCAGTACAGCAAAGCCACCAACACCACCCGCTTCACCCTGGCATGAAAAAAGCCCCTTGTGCAAGCCCTGGAAAGCAAACGCACAAGAAGCTAGGAACCCCGGCGGGGGCAAGGTCATTATAACCAAGATCCCGCCACACGTCAAGAGAAAGGATTAAAGAATCATGGTAAAAACGAAAGCTATTGCACTGTCCGACATTGGAGAAGTTGAACTTGACCTTGACCACCTGGACAACCTCTTGGGGCTGTACGCCGAATTCATGAACGATGAACTCATGCAGCTGCGGCAGGACAAAGAAAAGAGCTGGCAAGAAAAAGCCTTCTTGCAGCGCTACGACATGGCCGACAGCCTTTTACGAGCGATCATGGAATCATTGGCCGCCACGCGGGCAAATGTGGAACGGCTGAGCAATACCACCGCCGCGGCGGGCCTTCCGGCTGAGCTGCAAAGCCTGACCGCAGACCAAAAGCGGGAGCTTCTGGAGCAGGTGATTGAACACAAAGGGTAAAGGAATTCCCCCACTGCACCGGCTCAAAGTGCAGCGGGGGAATGTCAAGAGGTACGGAGCGTATATGAGAAGCGATATCAGAACATTTGTGCAACATCCGTATTATAGCCGGCTTGACCGGCATTGTCAAGAGGAAGGAAAACATGGCAAGCATCAAGGAGCGCAACGGTTCCTACCAGATCACTGTAAGCATGGGCCGGGACGTATACGGCAAGCAGATTTTGAAGTATGCAAGTTACACCCCTGAACAAGGATTGACCCCGAAGAAGCGGCAAAAGGCTGTTGAAGCCTTTGCATTCGATTTTGAACAGCGGTGCTTAAACGGGCAACTGCTGGAAGGTGAGAAAATCACCCTGAAAGATTTCATTACCCGCTGGGCAGCCGAGAAAGCCCAACAGGAGCTACAGCCCGGAACCCTAGAAAAATACCAGGCCGTGATTGATTCCTTTATCCTGCCCGCCCTGGGCCATATGAAACTATCAGAGATCAAGCCCCACACCGTAAACGCTTTCTTTGTCTCCCTGACGAAAGACGGCAGCCGCCACGATGGAAAGCCGGGCGGCTACAGCAAAGGAACCATCAACAAGGTTTCCAATGTACTTTCCTCCATTCTGCGGACTGCGGTAGAATGGGAGGCCATAGAGCGAAACCCCTGTGATGCCGTCCGGGTCAAGGCAGAGGACAGCGCAGAAAAAGTAAAATTTTTCACACCCCAGCAGGCCGCCGCTTTTCTGGACTACATCAGCAAGCCCTACACCATCCACACCAAGGGTCATACCCGGACGGATGACACAGGCAAGCAGTACACCGTAGGCGACTACACCAGCACCAAAGAGCTTCCCACACAGCTGAAAGTTTTGTTCTCTCTGGCCATCTATTCCGGCCTGCGCAAGGGCGAAATCCTGGCTCTGACCTGGGACGACGTGGACTTTGAAAACAACACCGTGGCGGTCACAAAGGCCGCCGCAGTGGTAGGCGGGCAGCAGATCGTGAAGGTTCCCAAGACCCGGAACAGCTACCGCCTGATTTCCATACCCCGCAGCATCACCCAGCAGCTTCAGCAATGGAAGCTGGAGCAGACCCGTTACCGTTTGCAGGTGGGAGCCTACTGGGAAGGTGACAACTGGATATTCACACAAGACAATGGCAAGATGATGAGTTACTACACCCCTTACAGTGCCTTGCAGGATATTCTAAACCACTACAACGCCGACAAGAACGAAACCGACAAACTGCCTATGATTCCCTTTCACGGACTGCGGCACACAAAAGCCACCTTGCAGATTGCCGCCGGTACGGATGTACGCACAGTATCGGCTATCCTAGGCCACCGAGAGACAAGCACCACCATGAACATTTACAGCCATAGCCTACAGACCGCCGAGCAGGAAGCCGCCGCCAATATGGAGCGACTACTTGCAAGGCAAGCATAAATTTCACACTTGTTAGGCAAATGTTAGGCAGTACCTAAAACAGCCAAAAATTGCTTTCTCAAAAAGTTCTAAAAATGCATCAAAACCCCCGAAACCGTCATGGTTTCGGGGGCTATTTGTGGAGCTAGTGACCTGACTCGAACAGGCGACCTTCTCATTACGAGTGAGATGCAC
>ERZ773224.2119-NODE-2119-length-21804-cov-3.581866_pt1 | contig 21804 bp, 17 predicted proteins | sample MGYA00580526_ERZ773224 | MGnify/ENA primary metagenome ERZ773224 (study PRJEB29015, sample SAMEA2737743) | human gut metagenome | biome: human gut; feature: human-associated habitat; material: faeces | place: China | collected 2012 ... | reverse complement strand
AGCTGTTTGGGAACACACCTGCATAGCAGGTGGTTTATTTTTATTGCCAATACAAAGAAAGACGGCGATATCTTTCAATATCACCGCCTGCTTTTTTGCACAACAATAACTCCTTCTCATAATTCTTCTTCTGAATTTCCGCATCAATCTGTCGTTTCATGTACACCCCTTCTTCCCATGTAATTCTTCCATCGAACCTCAAATCATTCTCTTTTATAAGAATACCATGATTTTATGCTCTTTGTCAATTTATCATATGATAATGCAGACTAATCCGCCGTTTGAATCGTTTACCACTTTTTGTATGGTATCCTGCAACTTCACCTGACTTTCTTCTGTCAAGCGGTTTACCTTGGAATGGATTCCTTCATCCACTAACTGGCGGATTGTTTTTCCGAAAATATTGGTATCAAAAATGCCATCCGGATTTTCTTTTGCATTCTGACTGATGTAATCAATCAAATCCTTCGCCTGTTCTTCGCTGCCGACAATCGGTGCAATCTCCGTCTCAATGTTTGCCTGAATGATGTGCATGGACGGGCAGCTTGCTTTGATTTTTACACCATATTTATTGCCATGACGAATCAGTTCCGGGTCAGCAATCTGGATTTCCTTCTCCTCCGGCGGTACAATGCCATATCCTTTTCCCCTTACCTGATTGCAGGCAACCGCAAGAGATTCATAATTGTTTCTCATGCCTGATAGTTCCTTCAACAGCGAAATCAAATCGTATTCTCCCTCTATATTGGTTCCCACCATTTCACTCAAAATTTCATAATAATAACGGTCTTCAAAATCCACCGATAGATTGACAACACCATTTTCCAATTGCTTATCACGGATGTACACGTCTTTGATATAAGGTGCCTGCATCTGAATGGAATCGTCCTGAATATCCTTCATGGTATGCACCTTCTGTATGACATTTCTGCACTTTTCAATCAAATCCTGTTTCAGCCAGTTATCCGGCTGCAAAAATTCAACCCACTTAGGAAGCAGGAAATTGAGCCTTGTAATCGGAAAATCCGCCAACAGATGCTCCATGATACGAAACACATCCTCTCTGTCCATTGTCTTACAATTTACCGCCATCACGGTTTTTCCATACTGTGCCTCCAGCCGTTTTGTAAACTGTATAGTTTCCTGCGAATCCGGACGACTTGTGTTTACAAGAATCAAAAAAGGCTTTCCTGCTTTTTCACATTCCATCACCGTTTTCTGCAGTGCCTCTTCAAAGTTTACTGCAGGAATATCACCAAAAGAACCATCTGTTGTAATAATCAATCCCAGATTGGAATGTTCCCTGATTACTTTACTTGTGCCAATTTCTGCCGCCTTTGAAAAAGGAATTTCTTCTTCCGACCACGGTGTTTTTACCATGCGCTCTTTTTCTTCCTCAATGGCACCAACGGCTTCCGGAACCAAATATCCCACACAGTCAATCAGTCTTATTTTCCCGGTTTCCTGATTGGAAAAATGAATCACTGCCGCCTCTTTTGGAATAAATTTCGGTTCTGTTGTCATAATCGTTTTTCCGTCTGCCGACTGTGGCAGCTCATCAATTGTTCTGACCTTTTCGTTGTCATCCGCCATTTCCGGAATCACAACAAGCTCCATAAAACGTTTGATAAAAGTCGATTTGCCGGTACGCACCGGTCCGACTATTCCCAGATAGATTTCGCCTCCTGTACGCCGGCTCATATCCTGGTAGACATTGTATTTGTCCATAAAAAAATCCCCCTTGCATTGCTGGAGACACACTCGTATCTGCCTTCTGCTAAACTATATGCAAGGGGAATCTTAGTTATTCTAAGGTTTTATTTTTTCACCAAAGTTTTTTGTACTAAATCAGAAAAATATTCGTATTTCATCATGTAAACAATGTAGTCTTCCAAAGAAGCATTATCGCTTGTTGCCGATTTGAAATTCTTGCGGTAATCGGCTTCTGTGATATTATTGCTCTTGCAGATTTCTGCAATTTTATCTTCAAAATCCTGCTTTGTCACACGATAGCCTTCTGCCTGTGCTACCGCTTCAGCCAAAAGTCTTTCTTTAGCAATGCTTTCATAATAGCTGTCCTCAGTCATACCATACATGCCAAGAAGTGTGCTCACATCCGTTCCTGACTGTGTTGCCTGACTCTCCAAAGATTTTGACTGAATTGCCTTAATCTTTTTAATGAGTTCATCCGGCACTTTACTAATCTTTGCTTCGCTCGTAATCTTACTCATTGCCGTCGAAAGCATCTGCTGTTCATTCTGGCTCTCTAATTCTTTCTTTGCTGCCTCTTTAAAGGCTTTCACAGTTTTCGTATTATAAGTAGAATCCAGTTTGGCAACTAAAGCATCCGTTGCTTCTTTGTAAATGTAATTTACTTTCAGTGTAAATACGGCTTCTTTTCCTGCCAGTGATGTCTCACGGTAATCTTTCGGGAAGGTTACTTTGGCATCTTTTTTCTCGCCAACTTTCATACCAACTAAAGCATCTTCAAAGCCGTCAATCATTTTACCGGAACCAACACGTAAAAACTGTGACTCAGCAGTTCCGCCGTCAAAGGCTTTGCCATTCACTTTTCCCTCATAATCAAAGTTAATCAGCTGATTCTTCTTCACTACCGTATCCGAACTTTTCACTTCTTTTTCATCGCCGGCGGCAATCATAGAATCCAATGCGGACTGAACATCACTATCGGAAACACTCTTCTCAACCTCAATGTTTTTGTATTTGCCAAGAGTTACATAATCCGACGGGTCATACCCAAGAGATACATATTCCTCTTCACCAAATAACATCGCATGGAAACTTGGGATACTGTCAGTCGAGCATCCGGTCAGCATACAGGTCATAAGACCAAGTAAAATTGCTACAATATATTTCTTCTTCAATTTTCTTTCCTCCTTAGATAACGATAATCTTTTATCAGTATAGCACAAGATGGGAAGTATGAAAAGTGATTTTTTAGTGTCCTTATTGTGTCCTTTTATGCTCTCTCAACTGCTTGTTTCATAGACTGCACATATTCTTTCACATAAGGAACGCAGTCTTTACCGTATTTTGCTACAATTTTTACGATTGCACTGCCAACAATTGCTCCATCCGATATCTTTGCCATTGCTTCTGCCTGTTCCGGTGTTGAAATTCCAAAACCAATCGCACATGGAATGGAACACTCTTCTTTCACTGTTTGAATCAAATCTCCAATTGCTGTTCCGATTTCCGTTCGAACACCGGTTACACCAAGTGAGGAAACACAGTATAAAAAGCCTTTTGCCTCTTTTGCAATCATCCGCACACGGTCTGCCGAAGTCGGTGCCACCATTGAGATAACCACCAGTCCTTCTGCTTCAAAACTGCCACGGATTTCTTCTTTTTCTTCAAACGGCACATCTGGTACAATAACGCCGGCAGCACCGCATGCTTTCGCGCGTTTTGCAAATTTCTCCACGCCGTATACATAAATCGGATTAATATATGTCATAAAAACAATAGGCACATGGATTTTGTCTGCGATATCATCCACCATATCGAAAATTTTATCCGTTGTTACCCCGGCGGATAAAGCGCGGTCATCTGCTTCCTGAATGACCGGTCCTTCTGCTACCGGATCTGAAAACGGAATTCCGATTTCAATTAAGTCAGCACCAGCCTCCTGCATCGCCAAAATCAATTCACGAGTAACATCAAGGGATGGATCCCCTGCCGTAACAAACGGTATAAATGCTTTTTTATTTTTGAATGCGTCTTCTATCTTATTCATCGATTTCAATCCCCCTGTATCTGGCAATCGCTGCCACATCTTTGTCTCCTCGTCCGGAGATATTAACTACAATTATTTTATCCTTATCCATCTGCGGTGCTAATTTTCTTGCATAAGCCAAGGCATGAGAACTCTCAATCGCAGGAATAATTCCTTCAATCCGGGATAAATACTCAAATGCTTCCACTGCCTCATCATCGGTAATCGGTACATATTCTGCTCTTTTTGTGTCATACAAATGAGCGTGTTCCGGTCCGATTCCCGGATAATCAAGTCCGGCAGAAATCGAGTAAACCGGTGCAATCTGTCCGTATTCATCCTGACAGAAATAGGATTTCATGCCGTGGAAAACACCCATTGTTCCGGTTGCAATTGTCGCTGCTGTTTCCGCGGTATGGATTCCTCGTCCCGCAGCCTCACAGCCAATCAGGCGGACACTTTCATCCGGAATGAATTCATAAAATGCACCCATCGCATTACTTCCGCCACCTACACAGGCAAGTACGGCATCCGGAAGTCGTCCCTCTTTTTCCATTAACTGCTGTTTAATCTCGCGTCCAATAACACTCTGGAAGTCGCGCACCATCATCGGAAATGGATGCGGTCCCATAACGGACCCAATTACATAGTGGGTATCCTCAATGCGTTTTGTCCACTCTCTGAGTGTTTCGTTGACGGCATCTTTTAATGTCTGTGTGCCACTTGTCACAGCATGTACTTTCGCCCCTAATAATTCCATGCGGTATACATTCAAAGCCTGCCTGTCTGTATCCACTTTTCCCATGAAAACTTCACATTCCATTCCAAGAAGTGCTGCCACAGTCGCTGTTGCCACACCATGCTGTCCGGCACCGGTTTCCGCAATCAGACGGGTCTTTCCCATCTTTTTTGCTAACAAGGCCTGACCCAGTGCATTATTCAATTTGTGGGAACCGGTATGGTTTAAGTCCTCACGCTTTAAATAAATTTTCGCACCGCCCAAATCCTCGGTCATATGTGCCGCATAGTAAAGTCCTGACGGTCTTCCTACATATTCATGAAGCAGTGTATCTAACTCCTTAATAAATTCCGGATCTTTCTTATAATGTTCGTATGCTTCTTCCAATTCAATGACTGCATTCATTAAGGTTTCCGGTATATACTGTCCACCGTGAATGCCAAATCTTCCTTTTGCCATAATCTCTATTCTCCTTTTAATTGTTGTAACATTTGTTTTTTGTTTTCGCTTCGCATAAAGGTCTCACCAATCAATACCGCATTGACACATCCCTTTTCCAGTTCGACAATATTTTCTCTTGTCTTAATACCGCTTTCTGCCACAAAAAGGATTTCTTTTGGCACCTTTTCGCGAAGTCGGATTCCGTTATGAATATCCACCGTGAAATCTTTTAAGTTCCGGTTATTTACACCAATAATTCTCGCTCCTGCCCGGACTGCCATCTGAATTTCTTCTTCATCATGTGCTTCCACCAATGCAGACAATCCCAGTTCATCACAGTGCTTGTGGTAACGGGTCAGTGTCTCTTCATCTAACAGAGCACAAATGAGTAATACAGCACTGGCTCCTGCCGCCTTTGCCTCATCAATCATGTATTCATCCACGACAAAATCTTTACGAAGAAGCGGCGTCTGTACGTGCTCCGCAATTTCTGCCAGATAATCAATACTGCCTAAAAAGTAATCGGGCTCCGTCAAAACAGAAATTGCATCGGCACCTGCCTTTTCATAGTCTTTGGCTATTGCCAGATAATCAAAATCCTCGACAATTACACCTTTGGACGGTGACGCCTTTTTCACTTCGCAGATAAAAGAAACGCCATCCCTTGCCAGTGCTTTTTCAAAGCGAAACGGCTCTGTCGCTTTTGCTTTTTGTTTCGCTTTTTCTGCCATCACATCCGGAGAAATCCTCTTTTTTGATTCTGCTACACGCACTCTTGCTTTTTCTGCAATTTCATCCAGTATCATGTCGTCCTCCCTTATTGCTGTGTTGCTTTTACAAATTCTTCCATCTTCTCATATGCCTTGCCACTGTCAATGAGCTCTTCTGCCTTTTTAATTCCCTCTTCCATCGTCAGATTTTCAGACCCAAGATAAATACCGATACCGGCATTCATAAGGACAACGTCACGTTTTGCGCCTTTTAATGTTCCGGAAAGAATATCCTTTGTAATCTGTGCATTTTCTTCCGGTGTACCGCCAACTAACTCAGCCAATGGGTACGTAGAAAGTCCAAACTGCTCCGGTATAATCTCATATGAAGTCAGTTCTCCATCCTTAATCTCACAGCAGTATGTAGGACCCGTTACCGTAATCTCATCAAGTCCATCGCTGCCGCATACCGACATTCCTCTTGTGACACCAAGATTTGCTAAAACTTCTGCCAGTTTTTCCACCAGTTCTTTATCATAGACACCAAGAAGCTGACGGGAAGCATTTGCCGGATTCGTAAGTGGTCCAAGAATATTAAAAATCGTTCTCTCTCCCATTTCTTTACGAACCGGTCCGACATTTTTCATTGCCGAATGATATTTCTGTGCGAACAAAAATGCCATATCCGTCTCTTCGAGCACTTCTTCTGCCCGGTCTGTCTCAAGCATTAAATTCACTCCTAATTTTTCAAGAATATCTGCGGCACCGCTTTTACTGGAAACACTACGGTTTCCGTGTTTTGCTACCGGGATTCCCGCTGCTGCGATAACAAAGGCTGATGTTGTAGAAATATTAAAGGTTCCGACTTCGTCACCACCGGTTCCAACAATTTCAAGTACGTCTTTCTTTGGCTGCAAATGAGTTCCAACAGCTCTCATTCCTTTGGCACATGCCGTTATTTCCGTAATGGTTTCACCTTTCATACGAAGTGCCGTCAAAAACGCTGCCATCTGAATCTGGGAAGCCTCTCCGGTCATAATTTCTTTCATCGTCTCAAGTGCTTCCTCATAAGTTAAATCCTCATTGTTAATTACTTTGTGTAATGCCGCTTTAATCATAACTGTCACTCCAATCTAATGTATTTTCAAAAAATTATTTACCAGTGTCATCCCCTGCGGGGTAAGAATTGATTCCGGATGGAACTGAAGTCCATATACCGGATATTTTTTATGGCAGACTGCCATAACTTCATCATTTTCGTCTTTGGCAATCACCTGTAACTCATCCGGCATGGAAGCAAGGTCAGCAATCAGTGAATGATATCTTGCCACCGGAATCTGTTTGTCCAATCCCATAAAAATAGGGTTTTCGTTATCAATCGTTACCACACTTTGTTTTCCATGCATTAACTGTTTCGCATGACAGATTTTAGCGCCAAACACTTCACAAATTGCCTGGTGTCCAAGACACACACCAAGAATTGGAAATTCACCTTTTAACTGCCCGATTACTTCCTCACAGATACCGGCATCTTTCGGATATCCGGGACCCGGTGACAAAATAATGTGCGTTGGCTTCATCGCCCGAATTTCATCAATGGTGCGTTCATCGTTGCGGACCACTTTGATATCCGGCTCAACTGTTCCAAAAAACTGCACCAGATTATACGAAAAGCTATCGTAATTATCAATTAGAAGTATCATGGTTTCAGCGCCTCCTTTGCATTTTCAATCGCAAGCATCACAGCCTTTGCTTTGTTGGCTGACTCTTCGTATTCCATCCGTGGTTTGCTGTCTGCCACGATACCGCCGCCTGCCTGAACATAAACTTTACCATTCTTTTTCACTGCCATACGGATGGCAATGCAGGTGTCTAAGTTTCCACTGAAATCAATATAGCCAAGCGCTCCACCGTAAATGCCGCGCGGTTCTTTTTCCAGTTCATCAATAATTTCACAGGCGCGGATTTTCGGTGCTCCCGATAAAGTTCCCGCCGGCAGTACGGAAGCGATGGCATCCAGCGCATCCTTATCTTTGCGGATATTGCCTTCCACCTGTGAGCAGATGTGCATGATTTTGGAATACTTATGAATCATTTTGTATTTGGTCACTTCTACCGAACCAAACTCGGAGATTCTTCCCAAATCATTTCTTCCCAAATCCACTAACATGTTGTGCTCCGACAATTCTTTTTCATCGGATAACAAATCTTCGACAAGTGCTTCATCTTCTTTTTCATCATTTCCTCGCGGTCTTGAACCGGCAACCGGGAATGTGATTAAACGCCCATTCTCTAAACGAACCAAAGTTTCCGGTGAGGTACTCATGATTTCTACATCTTCCAAATTCATATATACCATGTATGGTGACGGATTCGTTGTCCGTAGCACACGATATGGATGAATCAGACTTCCCTCATAATCACTGGAAAAGCGTCTTGATAAAACTGCCTGAAAAATATCACCATCGTAAATATATTCTTTTGTCTTTTCAACAATCTTCGTATATTCATCTTCTGTGACATTGCACTCAAATTTCACTTTGTCATAAATTGGCTCTTCCGGAATCCTCGACTCATCGCGAATCAAAGCAATCATTCCTTTGATATCCGCTTTTGCCTTTGCATAGTTGGCGGCAATATCACCATCCGCCCGGACATTTACAATGAGGACAATTTTTTGTTTCAAATGGTCATAGGCAATCACCTTATCAAACATCATCAAATCGTAATCCTCAAATTCGCCCCGCTTAACCGAGAGTTTCTTTTCCGCCTGAGCAATCATCGCATAGGCAAAATATCCGACAAACCCACCGGCAAATGGTGGCATTCCTTCAATCTTAGGAGCTTTATGCTCTGCTAAGATATCTCTTAATATCTGGAAACAATCGTCTGTCTCAACCGTTTTTGTCTCCTGTCTTTGTTTTATCGTTACTGTATTTTTCCTGCAGAAAACCCGCATAACAGGGTCATATCCGAGGAACGAATACCGTCCCCATTTCTCTCCTCCCTCAACACTCTCTAACAAGTAATAATTCTTTTTTCCTGCTGCGATTTTTCTTAATAACTGAATCGGCGTAACCAAATCGGCAAAAATTTCTTCCTGAATCGGTACTAAATCATACCCTTTTGCCAGTTCTTTCACTTCTTCTAACGTTTTTGTTGTCATACTTACCTCCATTCTAAAGCATTTATCGCTTTTTGGAACGGTGTGATTGAATCAGAAGTATAATCAGTAATCTTAGGAAATAAAAAAGCTCTTATCCCTATCCTTCTTCGGATATAGGGACAAGAGCTGTAAATTCTCCTGCGGTACCACCCACATTGATTACAAAGTAATCCACTCAATCATGCACCATCATGCATTCCTGTAGATAACGGTCCAGGTTTCCGTCAGCGTCTACTCTCAGATTTGATTTCAAGCTGCCCTCCCGAGTCCATTCACTGTCCACTGGCTATTGCCTCGCACCTGCCGGCAACTCTCTGAAAACGACATAGACACCTACTATTCTCGGTCAACGGTTTTTCCATCTGCTACTAATATACTCTCATTTTTTTTTGATGTCAACATTTTTTATAAATTTTTCACTTTAAACTCCCGTTCTGCCGCCCGGCGCTGGTCTTTTTTAGCAATATCCTGACGTTTGTCATATAATTTTTTACCTTTTGCCAAAGCAATCTCGACTTTTATCAAACTTCCCTTAAAATATACACTGAGCGGAACTAACGTATAACCTTTTTGATTCATCTTTCCAATCAGTTTGCGAATCTCATATTTGTGAAGCAGAAGTTTTCTTACACGCAGCGGATCTTTGTTAAAGATATTTCCTTTTTCGTACGGATTGATATGCATACCGTAAATCTGCACTTCATTATTTTTGTCAATCCGGATAAATGCCTCCTTAATGCTGCAATGCCCCTGTCTGACAGATTTCACCTCCGTACCAACAAGTTCTATACCTGCTTCATACTTTTCTTCTATAAAATAATCATGCCATGCTTTTTTATTATTTGCAATTAATTTGCGTGTTTCTTTTCCCATGCTTTTTTCTCCTTTATTCACTGTCTTTTGGCGAATTATCGGCAATCGCAAAATCAATCGTTCTGGTCAGCCGATCCGCTCCAATCACACGAATCTTTACGGTTTGCCCCATACTATATTCTTTTCCGGAATAATGCCCAATCACGCGGTACTTTTCCTCCTGATATTCATACTGGTCATCATCCATATCCGCAAGGCGAATCATTCCTTCCACCGTGTTGTCAAGTTCTACATAAATTCCCCACGATGTGACACCGCTGATAATTCCCTCATACATTTCTCCGATATGAGCCTGCATATATTCTACCTTTTTCATTTTATCCACTTCACGCTCTGCCTCATCAGCAAGACGCTCACGGTCGCTGCATCGCTTTGCAACTCCCGGCAAAATGGATTCATAATGGGCAATTCTCTTTGGGGAATGTCCATACCGCAGATTCTCTTTAATAATTCGATGAATCTGCAAATCCGGATAACGGCGGATTGGCGAAGTAAAGTGACAGTAATACTGAGTCGCCAGACCAAAATGTCCGGTGTTTACCGTTGTATATTGTGCCCGCTTCATCGCCCGCAAAGTCAGACGGCTCAAAAAAGCCTCTTCCTTAGTTCCTTCTATTTCCTCAATTAATTTTTGAATTTCCCGCGGATGAATCTCTCCCTGGCTCAGTTTGATATGATGTCCAAAGCCAGCCGTCATGCGTGCTAAATCCTGAATCTTCTCCGCATCCGGATATTCATGTGTACGATATAAAAACGGAATGTCCATCCAGAAATATTCTTCTGCCACAACCTGATTTGCCGCCAGCATAAATTCTTCAATTATTTTGGTTGCAATATTTCTGTCGTATGGCTCAATAGCAACCGGATTCCCTTTGTCATCTAATTTTATTTTACACTCCGGAAAGTCAAAGTCAATGGAACCTTTCTTTTTTCTCTTTTTACGCAGAATCAAAGCCAGTTCCTTCATTGACTCAAACATCGGCACAAGTTTCTCGTACCGCTCGCAGGTTTCTTTTTTATGGTTGGTAACGATGTCATTCACATCCGTATAACTCATCCGCTCATTCACACGAATCACCGTCTCCGCAATACGATGGGATTTCACCTGTCCCTTTTTATCAATTGTCATCATACAGCTTAACGCCAGACGATCAACACCCGCATTTAACGAGCAGATTCCGTTGCTAAGTGCAAACGGAAGCATTGGTATTACGCGGTCGACTAAATAAACACTTGTCCCACGATTGAGTGCTTCTTTATCAAGCGGCGAATGTTCCGTGACATAATGGGATACATCCGCAATGTGAACACCAAGTTCATACTCGCCCTCTGCCGTCTTATTTAGCGTAATCGCATCATCCAAATCTTTGGCATCTTCCCCGTCAATGGTGACAGTGTCCTGATCTCTTAAATCCACACGTCCACCAATCTCAGACAACTCCACAACAAGTGGAATTTTTGCCACCTGTGCCATCACTTCATCCGAAAATGAATCCGGCAGACCAAACCCTTTCACAATCGACATAATATCTACACCCGGATCGCTTGGACGACCTAATATCTGTGTCACATAACCTTCCGGACTTTTTTTGTCATCTCCGTAATCCGTAATTTCCACAACTACTTTATGCCCATTTTCCGCCTCTAAAGTTGCTCCCTTTGGAATATAAATATCCTGATTCCATTTCAAATTATCCGGCAGGACAAATGTGATTTTCCCTTTTCTCTGAAACGTTCCAACAACCGTGTGAATGGCACGTTTCACAATCTGGATTACTTCGCCTTCCGGCCGTCTTCCAGACATCCCAGCACTCTTTTTCAAAAGAACTTTTACTAAATCACCATGAAAGGCATGGTTGCAATAAGGTTCCGGAATGAAGATATCTTCTTTCTGTCCTTCCACTCTTACAAAACCAAATCCTTTCTGGGTTGCCATAAATTCTCCAACAACAATATTTTCCTCCGGTAGTCCGACAAGCCCCCTGCGGTTTATCGCAATTTTTCCTTTTGCAATAAGGCGGTCAAGAACCTCATGAAATTCTCCTCTCTGTTTCTTCGGAACATTCATAAGTGCTGCCATTTCTTTTATTTTCATTGGGCGGTAATGTTCATCTTCCACAAAAGATAAAATCATGTGTTCCCGCTCGTGCATTCTTTCTTCCTGCATTTTATTTCTCCTCATATCTCTATTTCCAAAGATAAAACAAAACACCTCCTCAAACTGCTGTGAGGAAGTGTCTTACTTTGTTATCGTATGCCTGATTCACAAACAAATCTTTTTTAGTCTAACCATGAAGTACAAAGAACTACCGATAATACAACAAATAATATGGCAAGTACTCTGGTGATTTTAACAAGCATTCCCTCCTGGGAACGACCTTTGTTCTTTGACCAATAACTGTCTGCAGCACCGCTCAAAGCGCCAAGACCTGATGTTTTACCTTCCTGCATTAATACTACAATTACGAGTGCAATACAAATAATAATATATGCTACTGTCGCAATCATCTTCAATGTTGACATTTTTTAGTCCTCCTGTTTCTTATTGGTAAGGAATGTAGGAATCTTAATATCATCCATTCCCTGTTTGTCATTTGACATTGGATTTGCAATTCCACGGCTCACTACCGGCATCTCTTCTTTTACCGCTTGACGTTCTGTGGCTCTTGTCGGAGAAACTCCGGAAACCTGGCTTTTCTTTGCCTGACTGTTAAATCCATCTAAAAAGCTCAAACCGCTTTTCTGTGGAGTCGTTTGACGATTTTTCAAAAAACTTGGTGTACCAGATGCACCAAAATTGGAACTGAAAGCGGAAGCAGGTTTTGATTCCTGATCAAGTCCGGTTGCAATTACTGTAATCATAACAGAATCCGAACTTGTCTCATCATACATGGCACCGAAAATAATTGTTGCATCTTCTCCTGCCAGTTCCTGAACATAAGTAGCAGCCTCATTGGCTTCAATCAGACTAACCTCACCGGACACATTAATAATAACATGTGTTGCGCCGTCAATGGATGTCTCCAGAAGCGGACTGGTGATTGCCTGTTTCACAGCATCGATGCACTTCTCATCGCCTTTACCTTCACCGATACCAATATGTGCAATTCCTTTATCTTTCATTACTGTTACAACATCGGCAAAGTCAAGATTAATCAGTGCCGGTGTGTTAATCAAATCGGTAATACCCTGAACACCCTGCTGTAATACTTCATCTGCTTTTTTCAATGCCTCAGGCATCGTCGTTCTTCGGTCGCAGATTGCAAGCAGTTTATCGTTTGGAATTACAATCAGTGTATCCACGCACTCTTTGAGTTTCTCAATTCCACCGAGTGCATTTTTCATACGTATTTTACCTTCAAAATTAAATGGCTTTGTGACGATACCTACCGTCAATTTACCCATATCTTTTGCAATTTTAGCAACAACAGGTGCTGCACCGGTTCCGGTTCCGCCACCCATACCACAGGTAACGAATACCATATCGGCATCTTTTACAATCTCAGCTAATTCATCACGGCTCTCTTCTGCAGCCTTCTCACCGATTTCAGGCTTTGCTCCGGCACCAAGTCCCTTTGTCAGTTTTTCCCCAATCTGCATACAAATCGGTGCCTTGCAGCGTTTCAAAACCTGCTTGTCCGTGTTAATACATACAAACTCGACACCTTTGATGCCCTCATCTATCATTCGATTCACGGCATTATTCCCAGCTCCACCAACACCAATTACAAGTAGATTCGCTGTTTCATTCTCTGCCTCACTCGTCATAATCTCTAACACAACAGTTCCTCCTTCTATATTCAATAGAAATCATTATGCACAGTCACATATAATTATATAATACGTTTTTTTGCATGAATAATCAAGTACAAATTTACAAAAATAGCAACTTATTCATTTTTTTGGCTGTTTTAAAATGACATCACCGCCAACTTTATAATTTCTCAAATCAATTTCGCCGGTCTGTCCGTTTTTCTCAACCTTGGCAAGCACGCTCGACAGCGCAGAAATTTCTTCGTCATAATTCTCTTTTTTACCAAGAGACACCTGAATTTCACCGGCGTACAGATAAGCTTCGTTCTTACTGTCAAATATAACTTTATCCCAGTTCACATTATAGTGCTTAAAAAGATTTGCCAAATTTAAAATCTGGCTCAAAAGGGAATCATCTTCCATCTGCACTTTTGAATATAACGTAAAAGTCGTCAGATTCTTCGTCTCAAACAAAGGAATCCCCTTTACGGCTTTGTCCGAGCTTTGCAGTACAATACCATCTTTATCAAAGTAAATATACTGGTTCGAATACGCAATTCCTGCCACAATGCTTTTCTCATACAGTTTAATATGAATCTCATTCGTAGACGGATAATTCACTTCATATTCACGTACAAATGGCAAATCCGGAGTTAACGATAACTTCTGCATAAGCCAAAACGTTAAAATATTTTTTTCAAATATATTAGACTGGAATTTCTCTTCCATTTCACGGCTGCTGTAATAGGTATTTCCCTCAATCGATACTTTTTTCACACGAAAGAAAAAAACACAGAATAAGAGTATCACAACAACCGCTCCGATTACCCACAGTCCTTTATGACTTTTCCTTTGTTCTTCCATTGAAGCCATCCTTTCTCACAAACATTTTTTTGCCCGGATTCCAATCTCACTGACACGGGAAACTAAATTTTCATAACCGCGCTCAATCAGATTTTCCTGCTCAATCCGGGTTTTTCCATCTGCCATTGCTGCCGCAACCACAAGTCCCGCTCCGCTTCGCAAATCCCATGCTACGACATTTGCCCCGTGAAGCTTTGTCACGCCAATAATTCTTGCTCGGTTACTTACAAAATCAATGTTAGCCCCCATTTTATGAAGCTGCCCAATCAGACGGAAACGGTTTTCAAACACTTTTTCCTCTATCGTACTTACCCCGTTTGCTTTTGCCAAAACCGGAAGAAGCAATGACTGGTCATCCGTAGGAAATGCAGGATATGGTCCGGTAGCAACGTAAGAAATAGCTTTTGCCGGTCTTTTTTTCTCTAACCGGACATAGTGCTTTTCTCTTGTCTCCTCGCCACCCAGACAATGCCAGATTTCTCTTTCCTTTTCGCCAAACAAATCCTCAGACCTTAAGGTAAGACTGCCGCCGCAGCCCGCCACTAACATGGCAAAGGTAAAAAACACAATCCGGTCACCGCATACAGTCCACGGAACACCGCAAAGTTTCTTCTGTCCCACAATTCGGATTCGTCTGGTTCCCTCGCCAAAAATCTTTGCTCCTGCCACTTTTAAAAAGCGGCACAGTTCTACAATTTCCGGCTCACACGCTGCATTCTCGATGATCGTCTCTCCCTCTGCCAGAGAAGCTGCTAAAATCACATTTTCCGTTGCCCCTACACTTGGAAACGGGAGTTGAATATGTGCACCATGAAGTGGTGTTATACACCGGCAAATCATCTTATCTTCCTCTTCCACAATCTCTGCTCCCATTTTCTGAAAGGCGTGAATGTGAAAATCAATCGGACGCTTTCCAATCGAACAGCCTCCCGGATAAGAAATTGTCACCTCACCAAATTTTGCAAGACATGCCCCCATTAATAAGACAGAAGCTCGCAGTTCTTTTACGGCATCCTGACAAATCACCGTCTTGTCGAACGTATGCGAATCAATCATCACCTGGTGTCCTTCAACCAAAACGCTGCCCCCTAATTCTTCCACTAGAGACAGCATCACTTCTACATCATGAATTTGGGGACAATTTGTGAGCATCGTCTGTTCACCGCATAAAAGCGCAGCCGCAATCAGCGGCAGGGCTGCATTTTTACTACCCTGTACCACGCTTTCTCCATGTACGCATTGTCCGCCCCATATTTCAATCGCCATAAAGTCACCACATCAATACGTTCTCAAACTTATTGTATGCCTGCTCGTGCCTTACGTGCTTTTACATTTTGTGGAAATTCCGAGAACCAGTCCCATTTCCGCCATCAATATCATAACTGATGTACCACCATAACTAATAAACGGAAGCGGAATTCCGGTTGATGGCATAGAGTTCGTAACAACGGCAATATTAATGACAACCTGGGCCGCAATGTGAATCATGACGCCGGTGCAGATAAGACCGGAGAACAAATCCGGTGATGTCATGGCAGAATTCAAAATACGCCACATCATAATGACAAACATCATGATGACAATTCCGGCACCAATCATGCCAAGTTCCTCACATATAATAGAAAAAATCATATCGTTATGCGATTCCGGAATAAATCCGAGTTTCTGCATACTTTCACCAAGTCCGGTTCCAAATAAACCGCCGGAAGCAATGGCGTATAATCCCTGTAAAATCTGATATCCTTTTTCGGTTCCCTCTACATTCCGCCACACTTCAATACGGTCAGAACGGAATCCCGCACCAAAGGATATATAAATCGCCACCAATGCAGCAGCGGCAAGAAACACACCGACATACCACCATTTTTTCTTTGCTGAAACAAAACACATCCCAAACCAAATAATAAAAATAACAATCGCGGTACTTAGGTTTTCCATGGCTACTAAAACCGCTAAAAATCCAATCGGAAGAAACACTCTTATAATTCCAATCGGTTTACTCATATCCTGCGGTCTCTTTTGAATTAAATAAGCTGTTATCAGAATAACAACGATTTTAGTTATCTCGGATGGCTGAATGGAAATCGGTCCGATAAACAGCCATCGTTTCGCACCATTTAATTCTGCCCCTACAAACAATACTGCCAATTGAAGGACAACGGCAACCAGATACAAAAAAGTCACAAACCGCATCCGCAGTAAAGGCAGTCGTTTCGTAAACAGCCGGTAATCAAATTTCGCAACAATTAACATCGCCACGACACCGACAATAACACCAACCGCCTGTTTTTTAAGAAAATAAGCAGAATCCCCATATTTTACCTGCGACGTATAGGAACTGGCACTGTAAATCATCAGCATACCAAATCCAACCAGACACAGCGTAATCAACAGCAGACTGTAATCAAATGAACTCTGTTCTGTTTTGCCGGCTCTTGCCCTTTTCTTATTCACAGCAGTCCCTCCTGACTCCCTTTATAAATTTCGAACATACTCTTTAAACAAAGTTCCTCTCTGCTCGTACGAATCAAACATATCCCAGCTCGCACAAGCCGGAGATAACAGCACCGCATCACCTTCGGATGCAAGTTCTGCACCACGTGATACCGCCTCCTGCAAAGATTCGACAAACTCGTAATCGGTAAATCCAAGTTTCTCAGCAGTCTTTGCAATTTTATCTTTGGTTTCACCCATAAGCAAAAGTTTTTTTACTCTGCCGCCAAAACTTTGAATCCACTCATCGAATTCGCCGCCTTTATCATAGCCGCCGCCAATCAGGACCGTCGGTTTGCTCATCGACTGAATTCCCTTAATCGCAGCATCCGGATTCGTTCCTTTCGAATCGTTATAATAATCAACACCTCTTACCGTTTTGACAAATTCAACACGGTGCTCCACCGCCTGAAATTTCTTTACAACAGAAAGAATCGTATCCATCGGAACGCCTAATTTTCTTGTAATTAAAATAGCCGCCATAATATTTTCGCAATTGTGGTCACCCGGCAGATTGCACTCCGACATATTCATCAGAACCTCACCTGTTTTGGCGTCCACAATATCTTTGTTGTCATTCTGGTACAAACCATTAGTAATCTTTTGTTTACTGCTAAAGAATGTCACTTCACAAGGCATTTCTTTCGCACTGTCACGTAAAACGTCATCCTCATAATTAAGTACACACAAATCCTCTTTTGTCTGATTTTTCGTAATGGATAATTTTACCCGTATGTACTCTTCCATTGTTTTATGCCGGTTTAAGTGGTCCGGTGTAATATTTAAAACCGCACTCACAACCGGATGGAACGTATCAATCGTCTCCAACTGGAAACTACTGATTTCTGCCACCGTAACCGAATCGGCAGCGCTTTTCTCCACTTCTTTCGTATACGGATTACCAATATTTCCGACAACAAAAACTTTTTCTTTGTAAGCTTTCATAATCTCACCAACAAGCGTTGTTGTCGTTGTTTTACCATTTGTTCCGGTAATTCCTGCCACAACTCCTTTTTCACAGAGAAAAGCAAGTTCAATCTCACCAATGATTGGAATGTTTAATTCACGCAGTTCACTTGCCAAATCAATATCCAACGGAACACCCGGACTAAACACCGCACAGGCAAAACCGGCGAGTTCCTCTTTTGTCATTTTGCCAAGAAAAACCGGTGCGTCATAACCGGACACATCCAAATCTTTTTTTCCATCAAATAAACTGACCTTGGCGCCCATATTTTTCAGCAGTTCATATGCTGCCATGCCACTTTTTCCTAGTCCGGCAACTAATACTTTTTGATTCTCTAAATCCATTTTATTCATCCCTTCTCCGGTAAATTACAATGCCATAATACCAACCAGACATAATAATGCTGTAACAATACTAAATGCTGCTACAACCTGTGTCTCTGAATAACCGCACAACTCAAAATGATGATGAATTGGCGCCATTTTGAAAATTCTCTTTCCGTGAGTCAGTTTAAAATAACCAACCTGCAAAATAACAGAAAGGACTTCTACCAGATAAATCAAGCCGATAATCACAATAAATAACGGCATATGAAGCATCAGCGCAATGGAGGACACAAAACCACCAAGGGCTAACGAACCGGTATCACCCATGAAAACTCTCGCGGGATATGTGTTAAACAGTAAAAATCCCAAAAGACTTCCTACCACGGCTCCTGTAATCGGTGTCATTGATGGATTCAGACTCAGTGCAGCAATCGTAAAGAATGTTGCCACAATTACGGTTACACCGGATGCCAGACCATCTAAGCCATCGGTAAAGTTTACACCATTTACCGTACCAAGTACGACAATAAAAACAAAAATGATAAACAGCCATGTTGGCATAACGAATCCATCTCCGCTTACAAACGGAATTTTAATGGATGTATCCAAACCGGCAATTTTGAAGTAGTAGTAAATAAATACACCGGTCACAATAAACTGCAATGCCATCTTCTGCAAAGGAGTCAACCCAAGCGAACGTTTTTTTACCACCTTGATGTAGTCATCCAGAAAACCAATCAGACCAAAACCAAGTGTCATAAATAAAACGGGAAGAATTTCCGTAAATTTGCCAATATAAATTAAGGAGGTCAGCAAAATACTTGCCAAAATCACAAGACCACCCATTGTCGGTGTTCCATTCTTTTTCAAATGAGACTGCGGTCCTTCTTCACGCTCGGTCTGTCCAAACTTTAATTTCCTCAGAAAAGGAATCAAAATCGGGCAAAATACCACGCTGATTAAAAAAGAAATTATAACCGGCATAAACACACTAAGACTTAGATTATTCATTCATATCCACCTCTTCTTATCTTATTAAGTACGTCAACGCACGTGTCTATTTTATACCATTACGAGCCTTACCGCAAGCACTTATTCAGCAAATCAGTTTTTGCATAAATAAGGGAGAATGTTTTCAAACAGCGCAGCAATTGCCGGTGCTGCCACAGTACCTCCATAGTATAGGCCCTGCGGTTCATCAATCCGCACAAGTGCAATAACTTTTGGATTCTCGACCGGAGCAAAACCAATGGTTGACGCAATATATTTTCCATTGCCGCGCGGAAGTTTCTCACTTGTTCCGGTTTTTGCGCCAACGGAAAACCCTTTCACAGAAGCCTTATGTCCGGTTCCTTCTGAAACAACCTTGCCAAGTGCCATCCGAATCAAATCCGAAGTTTCTTTTGAGACGACACGCTCTTTCTTTCCGTATGAAAAATGTTTCATAAGACTGCCATCGGCACTAACTGCGCTGACACCGAAATGCGGTGTAATGGAATACCCTCCGTTTATCATGGAGCCTGCAATGCTTACAAGTCTTATCGGCGAGAGCTGAAAGGACTGTCCAAAGGACATCGTTGCCAGTTCAACTGCTCCAACATTTTTCTCTTTATGTATAATAGTCGATGCCTCTCCCGGTACATCAATCCCCGTCCGATTCATCAAACCAAAATCCGACATCTTGCGAAAAAAGTCAGACACACCAACTCGTGCACCCACTTCAATAAAAACCGGATTGCAGGAATTCATAATGCCATCTAAAAATGTCTCACTGCCGTGTCCTCCTTTTTTATGACAGCGTATCCGTCTGTCTTCCACTATTTTATAACCGGGACAGTGAAAGCGGTCTGTCATCTTTACAACACCTTTTTCGAGTGCTGCCGCCGTTGTCAATATCTTAAATGTGGAACCCGGTTCATAAGTATCCGACACACAAGGGTTCCGCCACATGGCATTTCTCTTTTCACTCTTTTCCTTTGCCGACATTTTACTCAAATCTCCGGAAATCCGGTATGGATCATTTAAGTTAAATTCCGGTGCCGATGCCATTGCATAAATCTCTCCATTCTGAGGATTCATAACAATAATATCCACGCTTTTCGCCTGTTTCTTTTTCAGCAGATAATTGGCTAACTGGTCCGTGTATTCCATCACCGGCAAATCAAGACTGGTATTTAATGTCCAGCCTGCCACCGGCTCAATGCGGTCTTCGGCTCCATTTTCAATTTCCGTTCCATAAGCGGTCGTCATTGTCAAAATTGAGCCATCTAAACCTTTTAAATATTTTTCATAAGATACTTCCAAACCGATAATTCCCTGATTATCACCGCCGGTAAAACCAAGCACCTTTGATGCCAGCGAGTCATAGCGGTACTCTCTTTTATAGTCCTCATCGACGGTAACACCCGCCAATTTGTAATTTCGTATTCGATCCGAAGTCTCCTTATCCACGTTCGATTTAATTTTTTCACGCAAAGAAACCTTCTCCACTTTTTTCCGGACCTCTTTCTCGTCTAACATCAATTCCTTCGACAAAAGGGTTATCACCCGTTCCGGCTCCTTCATCTGACTGTGGATTACGGATATAGTCGATACGGACCGATTTGCCGCTAATACATTGCCGTGACAGTCCTTGATTTCTCCTCGTTCCGCCTTAATCTTTCGCTCACGCTCATGAAGTTCCTTCGCCTGTACTCCATAATAATCCGCTTTTCCTATCATGAGATAAAAAAGCCTGCCAAGCAGTGTTAAAAGTACAAGCACAAAGAGAAAAAATACCAACCCCATTGACTGACGTTGGTATGTTCGATGTCGGTTTTCCATAAACAAGCTCCCGATTTTCTCATTATTACAGTGTATTGTATGGAGAACTCAGATATGCCCCATCATCATTCCTATTCTTGTTTCGCATCCTGCTTTGTTTGAGACGAAGAAGCATATTGTCCCAAAAACGGAAGAACACGTTTCATCACCTTCGACGAAAATTCGGTCGCATAGGTAGAGTGCGCCTGGTCTTTTACATGAGGCTCATCAATAATCACATAATAAGCCACTTCCGGGTCTTCTGCCGGCTCACAGCCAATAAAGGAAACTAAGTACTTCTTTGCCGATACCGGTCGTTTTTCCGCCGTACCGGTCTTTCCGCCAATGGAATATCCTTTTACCTGTGCCGGTGCCGCAGTTCCTTCTTCTACCGTTGATTTTAAGTAACTTCTTAATTTCGAACTGGTATCCTCACTCGTTGTTCGTTTCACAACAACCGGATCAATCGTTTTTACCACATCACCGTTACTGTTCTGAATTTCTTTTACCAAATGCGGCTGATAATAATTTCCGCCATTAATCAGGGATGAAAAACCACTGAGCATCTGAACCATCGTAACCGTCTGCGTCTGTCCAAAACTACTTGTCGCCAATTCTACCGGATTCAATTCTTCTTTCGTGTGAATCAAGCCGGAAGTTTCACCCGGCAGATCTACACCGGTGCGCTGTCCAAATCCATACAATTTGTTATACTTACTAAATTTATTTCGTCCCAATCCAAGTCCGATATCCATAAGGGCTGCATTGCAGGATTCCATCAGAGCATGACGCAAATCAAGCATGCCATGTCCATTTCGGTTGCTGCAGTGAATTTCTCTGTCAGCCACTTTCTTTACACCGTTACACTGAAATGTGGATTTTCCGGAGATAATATTTTCATCTAACGCCGCAGCAATTGTAAACGGCTTAAATG
>ERZ773224.2116-NODE-2116-length-21854-cov-4.028029_pt1 | contig 21854 bp, 17 predicted proteins | sample MGYA00580526_ERZ773224 | MGnify/ENA primary metagenome ERZ773224 (study PRJEB29015, sample SAMEA2737743) | human gut metagenome | biome: human gut; feature: human-associated habitat; material: faeces | place: China | collected 2012 ... | reverse complement strand
CAGCAAACTGGATCAAAGGCTTTTAGCAACAAAAAATGTCCATCAAAGCAATACAGAAATTGACCGGTATTCACTGGGATACAATTCGCAAAGTACAGCGAGAGATTGTGGACGAGGCGATTTGGAAAAGAGAAAAAATGTTAAGAGAGGAAGGCTACAAGCCGAGGATACTTGCTGTTGACGAATTTGCAATCCATAAAGGACATAGTTACGCAATCTGCGTGATGCCTCTGGAGCAGGGAGATATCTTATGGGTTGGAAAGGGCAGAGCGATGAAGGATTTTGAAAAGTTCTTTGAAGATATGCCTTCCGACTCCTTGTCGGCAGGCATCGCGGTAGCGATGGACATGAACGCATCTTAAACAAGCTTGTAACAAAGCATTTGCCCAAAGCACAGATTGTATATGATTGGTTTCATATGCAGTCGCAATTTGGCAGAGATGTTCTCGGCACTGTTCGTCTGGATGAAGCTCGTAGGCATAAAGCAAAAGAAATCCTTGCCGATATCTCGGATGATACCGACAAGGAAACTATGAAATCTCTTAAACAAGAAGCTAAAACGGAAAAGCAGGAATACAGCCAACTCAAGAAGCTGCGTTGGTCATTACTCATTAACTCAGATAAACTCTCTGACAGTAAAACCGAGCAATTACAATCTATTCTGCAAGATCATCATGACCTTGCTGTTTGTTATGCCATGAAAGAGGAAATGTGCAGACTTTATGAATTGACAGATTACCAACAAGCAGTCGCCGGATGGACAAAATGGTTTCAGGCGGCGAAAGAAAGTGGGATTCCCGCATTGGTACGGTTTGCAGTTCAAAAAGAAAAACGGCTCCCTGGCTTAGCGGCCATGCCATCTACTCAATCAGCGCCGGCAAGCTCGAAGGCTTCAACAACAAGATCAAGGTCACTAAACGAATCGGCTACGGTTACCGTGATGATGACTTCTTCTTTACCTTGATTCGATATCTTTCTATTCCTTCTGTCCGTTCACCATCCCACAAAAAATCGTGTGAACCCAAAATATCACATTCACTATTTTCATACTTAATCTGTGCTATCTTAGCCATTGAAACTTTCTTTACATTTACAGGTAATGAACCGTAATTTACAGTCTTACCATCTGACTGAATACCATAAATATTAGCAGTTGTTTTGCCTACTGATTTTGAGTAAACTTTGTTACCGTATAATCCAACAATACCGGACTTTTTAGCAACAATCTGATATTTTAAACCTGGAGTTTTCTCATTAAGATATGATGTAATTTCCTTTGCAAAAGTAAAGCTGTTTTTACCTTCTGTATTTTTTTCATCATTATATGTTCTAATAATATCTATTCCTGAGAATGGGTTATAAGCTTTTGTATAGTATAATGAGATTTCAGCATTTTCTTTGATACTTGGCTTATATTCACAAACACGAATTTTGAATGCACCTAATAGTACATCTTTGTTGCTCTTAACACACTTCTTGTTGCTGAAATATGATTTATTAAGATAAAGCTCTGCTTTAGTTGTACCTACTGTCTTACCTTGAATTACATTACCATCAGCAGTAGCTTTTCTTTCGTTTGTAACTTTAATAGGTAAGTCACTTGTCTTTGCAGGAAAGTCTACAGTATAATTAACTGTTTTGTCAACATCAACAAATGTATCTGTTGGTCTAAACTGCTTAACTGTTACATTAAACTTCTGTACATCAACTTTCTTTTTGCCTTGCTTATAATAAACTGTAATAACAGGCTTTGTTGATGAAGTTACCTTGTTACCACCTACAGTTAACTGTAGTTTTGACTTTGAGTCATTCTTTACAACAACAATATTTTTTCCATTGTTATTGCTAACTGTATCACTGTAACGGTACTTTTGAGTTGACTTTGACTTATTTACTGTATAAGTACTTTCGCCATACTGATAAAGTGAAACATTAGTTGTTTTCACTTGATTTGAAGTTGCTTTAGCTGATACGCTAAATGATACTGCCATTGTTGGAATAATACAAACAACAGCTAAAATAATTGCTAATAGTTTTTTCATAATTATGCCCTTCTTTTTTCAAAATTGAATCATCTTTTTAAGCTTGTTAACTGCTTTCACATATAACACTTTATAAAAAACTAAAAGGTTACATAACAAATAAAATTTCTCATAAACAAAAACTCTGGTAAATTATATACCGGAGTTTCCTAATTCATATTCAGTTATTTAATTATTAATATACACCAAGTCCAGCAAAATCACTAAATGTTGAACCATCAGAGAATTTAATTGTAAATTCAAATCTAGTATCTCCAACTTTTTTACCCTTGATTACACCCTTACTGTTAACAGTTGCAATACTTGTATCCTTAATTTTATAAGTAATCTTATAGTTAGCAGGTTTAAAGTTGATACCGGTATAAGAGTCAGTTAAAACAGCCTGATTAATTGTTTTAAAGGCATCTACTGTGCCACCCTTTTTTACACCAATTTGGTCATTGTAGAAAATACCATCATCGTATTCAATTGCATTATAATCAGCTAGTTCTCTCATTGGAATGTCAGTTACCTGAACTGTAAATGTACCAATTACCAGTTCTCTATTGTTAGTCTTAGAATAAAGAGTATATGTATCCTTACCTAATGATTTAGTATCAAGATTATTACCATTTACAGAAACAACGCTCTTATCCTTAGTTTCAATTCTGTACTTAGCCTTTGCCTTTGAATCTACATTGTAAAGCATTGAAGGAATATCTGCATATAGGTTGTATAGTTCATTCATCTGTTCATTATGCTTTGAAAGGTCTACAACTTTAGAATAATGTAACTTTAGGTTTCTTGCATTAATCTTTAACTGTGGTCTATAGTTACCAACATTAACATTGAAAGTACATAGTAGTCTGTTGTCAGGCTTAAAGCACTTACTGTTCTTGAAGAATGACTTATTAGCATAGAAAGAAACCGGTGTTGTACCTTTTGATAAAGCATTTACTTTAAACTGATATTCACCTGAACCGTTCCAATATGTTAGGTGGTTTTCTCTTGTAAATGTTGAAACTTTCTTATTCTTAACAATGAAAGAAACCTGTTCTGCATTTGCAGGGAATTTGTAGTCAACACTATCTGATCTGCCTACACCCATATTAATGTTTTGAAATTTGTACTTTGCAACTTTTACAACATACTTCTGAACAACAACTTTCTTGTTACCGTTCTTGTAGTAAACTGAAACAACAGGTCTGTTAGCAGAAGTTTCTTTGTTACCACCAATAGTTACCTGAAACTTTGTTTTGTCATCATTCTTTACAACAATAACACTATTGTCTTTGTTATTACTAACTGAATAATCAAACTTATATTTCTGTTGAGTTTTAGTTTTCTTAACAGTATAAGTTTTCTCGGAATACTGATACATAAATGCATCTTTTGAATTTACATTGTTTGTTGCTGCTTTAGCTGATACGCTAAATGATACTGCCATTGTTGGAATAATACAAACAACAGCTAAAATAATTGCTAATAGTTTTTTCATAATTATGCCCTTCTTTTTTCAAAATTGAATCATCTTTTTAAACTTGTTAACTGCTTTCACATATAACACTTTGTAAAAGTCCAAAAGGTTACATAAAATAATAAAAAATTTGAAATTTATTTATGGACACAAAAAGCCCCAACTGTTATAGCTAGGGCTTTCGTCTATTAACCGTATAATTACCAATCTTTACTGAAAGTATATTCTTTGTTTAGAAGATAATCATACTTTTTATTATTAATTTTTGTAAACTTAACTTTTGCCTTGTTTGTATCTGTTTCTGAATTATATTCATATGTACCCTCATCAATATCCTTATATTGAGTATCGGTTGTATCATTATCCGAAGTATCAACTTCCTTTTTTAGCAAGAATTTATTGTTATCTTTAGGAACATAGCAAAATTCTTCACCATAAATTTTCGTTGTATTATATGTATCTGTCATTGTAGGGAAAGTATCGGAATCTACATCAAGGCTGATAGCATCATTACTGCTTACCCATCTTGAGGAAACATCATCACCGTTACCACAAGTGGTATCAGCTTGATATTTCTCAATTAAAACAGCACCTAGGTAGGTTATTGAGAATAGTATAGCTACACATAAAATTCCACAAAATACAAAACGAAAAACTTTCTTATTTTTACTCATAAAATCACCTTCCTACTAGTAATACTTTTCAAAAAGGAAAAGTGTTGCAAACTTTCAAAATATTTCTCTACTGAAATATTACAGTGATTATACTCCTAAGAAAAGAAAAATAATATGGGTAAAATGTACAAATTTTCTCATTATTTTTTAGCATACAAAAGGTAAAAGACCCTGACTAAAAAGTCAGAGCCTTTTGGGAGAAAATTGAGATTTGGTTATATCGAAATTTTAGGAATTATATAACTAAAACATTTACACTATTTGTGTAAACTGACTTATCGGCAAAGGTGATTTTGAAAGTAAGCTTTGTTACACCTTTCTTCTTACCTGTTACAACACCTGACTTGCTGACAGTAGCAACCTTTGTATTCTTAATAGTATAAGTAACCTTGTAGTTCTTAGGAGCAACATAAACACCACAATTTTTGCTTGTTAGTTTTTCCTTAACTACTCTATTTGTAAAGTTATACTTTTCTTTAACAGATAAATCTTCAATGTCGCCTACATAAAAGTTATCATAGCCACTAGTTACATTATTTATCTTTACTGCTGTAGCAGTTTTAATATTGACATTCTTTACTGTTGCAGTAAAGTTACCTACCTTAGTAGCCTTGTTATTGCCAACCTTTTGATAAAGAGTGTATGTAGAAGTACCTACACCAACAGTATAAATTTCATTATTAGCCATTTTTAGGATTGACTTACCTGTAGTCTTGATAGAATACATAGCACCTTTCTTTGGGAAAGAAATCATAGTTCTTACCTTTTTGTATGACTGATACTTAGTATAATACTCACTATTGTTGAATGATACATACTTATTGTATGAAAGGTTAAGTTTCTTTGAATTTTTTTTTAGAACTGTCTTAAAGTCACCAACAATAATCTTTACCTTGCCAACATACTTTTCGCCTCGATATGCTTTAGCAATACAAGTGCCTTTCTTAGCTGCATAATAAACTTTGTCACCGTACTTATCTTTCTTTGATTTTACAACAGAACTTGAACCAAAGACAAGTCTTGTGACGCCCTCTTCATCAAGCCAACTACCTACTGTACTGCCTACATTGTATCTACGGGTTTGTAGATACTGACTTTTTGATGAAGTAGATTTTACTTCTTTTTCTTCTGCAAAACATGATGTTGTGCAGATACTTGCTGACACTAGGCAAAGGATTGCCATTAAAATTGAGATTATCTTTTTCATAATAATATTCCCTTCCGAATAAAATTTGTTTGACATAATCTTTATCAAACATATAATAATAATTAGAAAGTGTTTATAAAGAATTCTTTTATAATTTAACTGCTTTCATATATAACACTTTTCAAAAGTCAAAAAGGTTACATAAATTTATAAAAATTTTAAAAAAATTTTTTCTGAGGTGATTTTATGATAATAACATATGATGTTGCAAAAAGGATAAAGGACATAGTTTCTAATGATTTTGACCTTTATTTACATTTTCACGACAGTTGTGGTGGTCAATATTTTAATTTTGATGAAAAGCCAAGTGATGAGGTTTATACAGCTATTAAAAAGTTCTTTAGTGAAATTGATAAAAAGATAGTTGTAATAATCAGTGATGACAAAATGAGCTTTTACTTGCAATAAAACACAAAGAGAAACACCACAACCATTTGGCTGTGGTGTTATCTACATTAAAGGGATTTAGTTTGAAAACTTTAATATTAAAATGGAAAATTACTAACTGTAATTTACTTTCTTACTAATACGCTAGAAAGTCCTGTGTTTTCATCAGAATAGCTGATTGTATCATCATCGGCATTGTAATCAAAATTAGAAGTTGCATCGCTGATTGTACAAGAAACAGTTGAACCGTCAAATTCATATGTACCTTCTACACCTACACCACCAACAGCACCAACTAATGTGCCGTCTTCACTAAATGTATATGTAACATCAACGCCTGAAGAATCTACACCCTGAGCTGCACAATATTCTTCTAATGTCTGAGAATTACCATCTGCGTCAACAATTTGATCAAGTACCCATTCACCTGTAATATCTGCTACCTGTGTATCATCATCACTATTTTCATCACTATTTTTTGAATCATCAGAACTCTTATCTGCTGTATCTGATGCACTTGAATCTGCCTTTGAACTAGACTTATCATCACTACCACAACCGTACATTGCAAATGAACCAACAAGACATAGTGCTAATAAAAGAACTAAACCTTTAATACTAATATTCTTTTTCATAAAGCGTTACCTCTCACTATTAGTTAGCAGTTGTATTATAATTTGTATCTTCTACAACCCAATTATTTCCGTTCTTATCCTGAAAAGTACCCATACAAACTTTAATAAAATCAACTAACCAGCCGATACCGAATACTCCACCGGTGATTAACCATAAAACACCGGTACCAATTTTGCCGGCTAAAAATCTGTGTACTCCAAGTCCTCCTAGGAAAAATGTAAGTAAAATTGCTGCTGTTTTTGACATATTGTTTGCCTCCTTTAATTTTATATTTTTATTATACATAGCAATCATATATAAATCAACATAATGGCATAATCGTCAAATTTCTGGCATAAACGCAATTTTGGGGACTATAAAAAAGTATTTTTTTATGATACAATTAACTTATAAACATAATATTAGGAATAAGTATGAGGGATAAAAATGAAAATTGCTATAATTGATGATGAAAAATATCAATTTGATATTCTTAAAGATACTTGTACTGAGTATGGCAATAACAATAATATAAAAATAGATACTGATTATTATGAAGATGGAAATGTGTTTTTAAACCATCTTAATAATAACTACAGTATCTGCTTTATTGATATTTATATGTCTGCAATTAATGGTATTGACTTAGCAAAAAAGCTAAGAGAAATAAACAAAGATATTGTTATTGTGTTTGTTACAACAAGCAGTGACTTTATGGCAGAGGCTTTTTCTGTACATGCTTTTCACTACATTACAAAGCCATATGAAAAAGAAAAAATTTTTCAGGTATTAACTGACAGTATAGCTATACTACCTGATGTTTCACACTATATACAAATTGTGTGTGACAAGAAAAATATTAAATTAAAAATCAAAGACCTTGTTTCTTGTGAGTCCGATGCACACTATCTACTGCTTACAACAAGTGATAATGCTGAACTAAGAGTTAGAATGACACTAAATAAATTTATAGAAGAAACAAAGAATTATGAAGAATTAATCCAAATTAACAGAGGTATTATAATCAATATTGATTATCTAGACAAGATTGATAATTCAAACTGTCACCTTACAAATGGTACTGTCTTTCCCATTAAAGTCAGAGAAAAGAAAAGTATTGAAAATAAAATAAATCAGTACATTTTCTGTAAATTACGAAAGCAATCAAATATATAAGGAGTGGTACTTTGACTATTGAATCTTTTTTACGAGGAATACTATATTACATAATACTTTTACCTTCATCAATAATGTGCTATTTGCCAATGAAAAATAAACTTAAATTTTCGGTTAAAGAAACGACTTTGATAGTTCTTTTAGGAAATTTCATTATTATTACTCTTTCTTCTATTGTTACTTGTTTATTTAACATAACAAATTTAAATATTGTTTTACTTCCGGCAATAATAGTGTGTTATATAATTTTCCACTTTACAACTACAACAAGTTTATCTAAAAAAATATTTGTAGTAACAAGCATATGTTGTTTGTGTTCATTTGCAAGTTTCTTTGCTTATATGTGTGACTGTGTATTAAATCCTACTCTTTCCCCTGAATACAACACAATAGAATATGATTTGTTTCAGCTGGGATTTACCTTCTTATTTGGATTGATGTTACTATATTTTATGTCTAATCAATATTCATGGATGATTGACAACATTGACATTCCAAAAGTATGGAATACTGCAATTATATTTCCTATTCTATTGACTGCATTAACTATATATTCAGTTCCTAAATATTACAAAACTATGCATGTAGGTAGGGTGTTTCCTATTGCAATTGCTATGTTTATTGTAGCATTTATATTGTATATAGCAATATTATGGCTATTCTACACTATCAGTAAAAATATTACGGAAACAAACAAGATTGAAGAAAAAAATCATATTCTTGAAATTCATAATAGCCAATACAAAAATCTTCAGCACTATATGGAAGAAACCTCAAAACTAAGACACGACTTTAAACATTCGATACATATGATGAACATACTTGCAAATGAAGGCAATATTGATGAAATAAAAAAACATCTTAGTTTATATGAAGAAAAGTTAAATATTCAATCACCGAAAAAATATTGTTTCCAAAGTTCTATAAATGCACTACTAAACTACTACAACAATATTGCTAATAATGAAAACATTAAAACTAACTGGAAGATAAATATACCTGAAGATATTTTAATATCTGACTTTGATTTATGTAATTTACTGGGTAATATTTGTGACAATGCAATAAGAGGCAGTAATTCTGAAGAAAATGAAAAATACTTCAACTTAAAAGTAGATTTTTTAAACAACAGATTGTACATAGTTTCCAGCAACAATTTTGACGGTTATATTGAAAAAGAAAATGACAAATATATATCCACTAAAAAAGTAAAAAGTGGTGTTGGAATTTTTTCAATGGAAAGTGTAGCAGAAAAATATAATGGCATTGCTGAGATTATCAATAATGATAATAAATTTATGGTAAATGTAATGCTAAACAACATTAAAAATAAATAATAAAAAACGAGGATACTTGAAACCAAGTATCCTCTATTTTTTAGTTTATATGAACATAAATATTTTTAATTACTGCGTACAAGATTAATGAACCTATCATAACATACATAGAAATATTCTCTAGTTTGTTAAAAGGCTTTTTGTTATTATGAACCACATAATGATATTTGTGATAAACATAATCGCCAAACATTATTGGTAAAATAACTGTTATTACCGGATTAGTAAAAAATGCAGTTTTGAAATCAAGTCGCAAATAAGAAAGAAGAACCCTAGAAATACCACAACCGGGACAATCAAAACCTGTTGCAAATTTAATTGGACAAGGAATCTTGAAGCCTGTTGTGTATACTAGCACTACATATATACCACCAACAAGTAGCAGTAAAAATATAGGCTTTAGAGTTTTATACAATCTTTCTTTCATAAAAATTACATCTGTCCGTTATTATTTTGGTTGTTATTCTGGTTATTGTTATAATTTGCCTGAGAATTTTCTTGACCATTGCCGTTATAGTTAACACCGTTATAACCTGTGTTATTCTGATGAACACTGTTGTAACCTTGGCCGTTCTGATTTGTATAACCGTTGTTGTAGCCATTATTATAACCATTGTTATAACCGTTATAGAAATTCTGACCGTTAAAGTTATCGTAATCAGAAATTTTATTTAGAGAATCCTGCATTAATGCAATAGCGATAATGCTTAGACCTAAAATACCAAGAACTAAGTATAGAATATTAGAATTTGATGATGGAATGCCACGCATATTCTTTGCATTATCCAGTTTTTCCCCTTGTTTATAAGCCCAATAAATTCCGTAAATACCACAAGTAACGATTGATAGTAATACAGCAATACCACCGGAAGTACCGTTAATATCGTTTACTGATTTGTTAGTATCATCAGTAACAACTACCATCCAGTAGATACCGTAGATACCACAAGTAATAACTGTGAATAGGATTGCTAATCCTATATTTCTTTTAGTTATCATAACATAGACCTCCTAATAATTGTTGCTTATATATTACCATAGTACAAATATATGGTCAACGAGTAAACATTAATATTGTAACATATCACAAGTTTACATACTGTTTTATGTTAATGTTTACTATTTTATATTCCGGGATTATTCCATAACCTTTTTAAGTTCTTGAATAATTCTCAGAGAGTTATTTCTGTCAAAATAAGTAAAGCTATTGTCCCTCATTAATTTATATTCATAAGGAAGTCTAAAATTACTCTTTGCCATCTTATTTATATCATTACACAAGTCAATTGCACTGATACTTCTGTCACCCATTAAGTCTTTATCCATATTAATATATGTTCCTACTGAGTTAATGAACTTTTCATAGTCGAACTGATAGAACAGTACAGGCTTACACATATAAAGCATATCGTAACATACTGAACTGTAGTCGGTAATAAGCAACTTGCTTTTCATTAGAATTTCATTAAGAGGTTTTTCTCCAATAACTGAAATGTGAATTCTCTTGTTATTAATCTTATCACTTGTAAAGTAATCTTTATATTTACTGCTGATACAGAAGTTTAGTTCTAGGTCATTATTAGCTAAAACTGTTTTTAGTTCTGCTGAGTTTAGCAGTTCAATATATCTATTATAGAATTCACTGTCTAGGAACTTTTCACTAGGTACATCATCAAGCCAATTTCTTGTTGTTGGTACTAAGGCAATTTCGTTAGAACCATTTGACTTATCTTTTAATGCATCCCATCTTGCTAAACCGGTAATAGGAGTTTGTTCCTTTGAATAGCCTAACCATTTGTTTACAATTTCTCTTTCTTTCTTAGAAGAAACAACAAATACATCAGTATCACCGGCTTTACCTTTACCGTAGAATTTATCAATTCTCTTTAGTGAGGTTACACCATGTTGTAAGAAAATATGTTTCTTAAATCTTATTCTTTCGGCAATTACTGAATTATTTGGTCGCCAAATATAACAGTCATTCTTGGAATGAGTATATACTAAGTTCTTTGCACCTAACAGATAAATCATATGCTTAAAGGACATAAAGTTAAGCACATTATTTTTGTATGGTTCAACATTATTATAGTCAGGTGATGATGGGTCAATAACATAACAAATCTTTGACTTTAACCTTTTTCCTACTCTGTGTTCCATACAATGTTTAAAGAAATAGTAACCGTTATCCTGAGCAGTTTGTGACTTTCTTTCATACACTAAGGTAATGTTCTTGTGGCTATAGTACCACTTTAGAACCTTGTGACAACATACTGCTAAAATTTCTTTCATCTTAAATTTTCTTGAGTCACAAGGGCTAATCTGTCTAATCATAAAGGCAAGTGTATCCCTTGTAGTAAAGTAAGGAAACAGAATATCGGTATCTTCCTTATTAGAAAATCTGTAGAAATTTTCACTCATTGACTTGTGATACAGATAGTCATACATTTGTCTTTTATCTACATACACATTGGCAAAATATGCAGTTCTGCCATCATTAAATACTGCATAAACATCCCATACAGACTTTTGTAATTCAATCTTGGATAAATCAAATCTACCTTTAAGGTGAGTGTTGTCACCACTTGGAATCAACTCTGCACTGGTATAGTAAATTCTTCTGTCTTCACTGTCTTTAAATCTATATGACAAAGCATAGCCTGTGAAATGTTCTTTGTTATTTGTAATATCAGTTACAATATAAAGGTACTTATCCTTAAAATATGCCTTTTGGTAAGAAACAGAAACTTTATCTTTAAATAAAGAAAGTCTGTCCTTTACTCTAACATAGAAAGTACCGTTACTGCCATACATAGGTTCAACAACTGCAATAGTATCTTTGATAGTTAAAGTTTCTACCTCTTGAAGGTACTTTTTGCTTTCGTCTTCTTTATAATCAGGTGCAGAAACTTTTCCACAATACATATAACCATTGTAGGAAAATGCAACACAAATTGAATATGTACGAGAAGTTATATCTTCCATAGCTTCTTTAAAAGCTGAAAAGTCAACTATAAATTCATTTTTCTTAGGGTTAAATTCTGTTATATCAAGAATAATTTTTTCTTTAATTGATGTACAGTGGGCAAACACACTTAAATCTCTGACACCACTAATATCTGTATATAAAGAAATATGATATTGTCCCAGCTGGTCAACAGACTGTGCACCGTAAAATACTCTTGTAGCAACAAAGTTTGGTGAGAATAAAATTCTCTTTGCAGTATTTTCCGGTGTAATCTCAACACCATTGTAAGGTAAAATAGTAGAGAACTGTAGCTTATAACTTTCTGTTGCTGTAAAAGTTATTTCATCAATTAAATTTCTGTGCTGAAGTTTATCTGTAGCAGATAATTCAAGAATATTTTCATAATTTTCTTTATCCTTAATCTGTACAGTTGAATAATATCTTTCACCGTCAATATCGTAATATGTATGTAGGTTAAACACATCAGGCTTAATACCCTGAAAATATGTTCTAGGCAATCTACATTCCAGAACAAACCTATCCCCCATATCACGAACTAAAGTCGGTTTAAAATCATATATAGTATTTACATTTGGCAAAGCTGACTTAAAGCTAACACCAAAATTAGTAAACTTAGAAATTTTTTCTAATGTAACATCAAAGCAAAAGTTATCTTGAAAAATCTTAAAATTATCAACAGTATTGCTGACAATATAATCAACTCTGCTGGATTTATTAATTAAAATAAATCCGAAATATCCTGATGTTGTAATATTTGTAATCAAGTTAACTTCTTCTTTTCTATATTCGGCAGAAGAAATTGAACTGTAATATAATAATCTTTTATCTTTAGTTAGTCTGTATTCGTCCTTAATACTCTTTGAATATAATCTACAAAAAGTAAGATGACCGTTACCCTGAAATACAAGGTAAAGTTTAAACCTTAGTGGTACATAATCAATCTGTAAATAATCAAAACCATCAAAATTAATAGTACAAAGGTCACTGTTTATCTTGGTGTCTTTATACCATAAATATTTATTGTGAGAATCAAGAAGTGCAAAAGCAACTGCATCTTTATAGTTAACATCTTGATAAGGAAATCTAATAGTTACCTTATTTTCTCCTTCACCGATTAACTCTGCCTTTATACGATCTTGTATTATTATTTCTTTATCAGAAAATTCATCCAGCAAACCAAAATATTTCACAGCTTTTGCCTCCTCTCTTGAAAATTATAGCACAAAAAAATAATGAAATATAGTGGATAAATTAGTTTTTTGCAATTTTATACATTCTACATAAATAGGCAGTTTATTTATAATACCTTTTTATACAATATAAAATTTGCATTTTAAGTTAATTTTTCCAAAAAGAAAAGCACCTCATTGAGGTGCTTATAACTTTTAGTCAAAGATTTTCATTTTCTTAATTTCAAGAACAATTCTTGCGGAATTATTTTTGTCAGTAAAAGCAAAAGTGCTTTCTCTCATTTCTTCAAATTCCTTAGGTTGTTTGAAATTATTTTTAATAGCATTTTCAAAGTCATCAAGGAGCTTATCCATAGTTAAGCTACGATAACCAAACAAATCTTTCTCCATATTAATGTATGAACCATGAACCTTGTTATATAAATCATAGTCAAACTGATAGAAAAGAATAGGCTTATTCATATAGTAAACATCCCAACATACTGAGCTATAGTCAGTAATCAGAAGTTTACATCTCATCATAAGTTCATTCAGAGGTTCTTCACCGTAAGGAATAAGTCTCATTCTCTTACTTGTAACATCAAAGTTACCGATATAGTCCTTAAACTTAGGGTGAATATAGAAGTTAACCATAAGGTTATTATCTTCAAGTAACTTATTTAGTCTTTTACTTTCAAGAAGTTTTGAGTAATTCTTGTAATAATCACTGTGCAAGAAAGTGCTGTTCTCAGCTTCATCCAGCCAATTACGCCATGTTGGCATAATCAAAACTTCGTTATAATCCTTAGATTTATCAACAAGTTCATCCCATCTTGCAAGGCCTGTCATACAAACCTCTGTACTCTTATATCCAAACTTGTTAATGATAATTGACCTTTCAAGTGGAGTAGAAACAACAAACTTGTTAACTGGATTACCACCATTTTTGCCAAAGATACCGTCAACTCTCTTTAGTGCAATAACACCGTGCTGCAAGAAGAAAATCTGTTTTTGCTTTAGCATTTCTGAAACAAATGAGTTGTTTGGTCGCCAAGCATAGCTATGTGGCTTTGAGTCAGAAGAAACTAGTAACTTTGATGCCAACAAATAAACCATATGCTCAATTGAAAGGAAATCAAGTACATGGTCATCATACTTCTTTACTCTTTCATAGTCAGAAACACTCTTGTCGATAATATAATAAATCTTAGCGTTTAAGATTTTTTCAACATTATGTTCCATACAATGCTTAAAGAAACAGTAGCCGTTATCTTGAGCACAAGCACAGAACTTCTCATAAATAAGAATAATATTTTGACTTAATAGTTCCTTTTTATTTCTTTTAAAGATTTTTAGAGCCTCAAACTCTTTAGCTCTAAACTCACTGGAGTCAATGTTTGACTTTTCTCTCATATTAAAAGCAACTGTATTGATAGATGTGTGATAAGGGAAAATAACATCCTCACCTTCATCTGTTTTGATTGTACAATCAACTTGCTTTTTAACTCTCTTTTTGTCGTAAAGTACCTTTTCTATCTGCTTATCTGTAATAGAAATGCTGGCACCGTATCTTCTGCCATCTTCTTCAAAGGTAGCATATAAGTCCCAGATAACTCTCTTTAAATCAAGTTTTGACATATCAATACTTGCTGATAAATATGTGCCAAAAAGTTTCTTAGTGATATTACCTTCAATGAAATAAGCACATCTGTCATCACTTTTCTTGTATCTGTATGTGAAAGCAAAACCTGTATATTTACGGTTATCTTCCTTAGGTATCTTTACAGTAACATCCATAATGCTATCATGGAAATTTAAACTCTTATACTTAACAGAAACAAGGTCTTTCTGTGAAAGCAGTGTTTCTCTTACTCGAATGTACATAATACCGGAAGCAAAGTACATTGGTGCTAACGATACTTCTACACCGTTAACATCAAATCTCTCAAGAACCGGAAATACTCTATTTTCAAGTTTCTTAATTTCAGGGTCTGTTGATTTACCATGGAAAGCAGGATTTTTAAGCTTAGCAGGATATAGTAAACCTTCATATAAGAAAGCAACACATACCATATATGATCTGGCTGTAAAGTCTTCACAAGATTTTTTAAGTTTAGAAACATTGATTACAAGATCACCGGTATTTTTATCCCAGCTGACAACATCAACAATAACTTTTTCCTTTGTTTTAGGAAAATAGCAATAAGCCCACATTTCCTCAACTTCACTCATATCAGGGTTTAGGTGAAGTTTATATTCACCTTTTTCTGACACACTTTGAGTACAGAATAAAACTCTGGAAACATTAAAGTCCTCAGATAAAATAGTATCCTTAACACTATTATTTACAATTTCGTAACCGGTAGAAGGTGCTACAGAAACAAACTGAATATCATTATCAAGTGAACGAATTGTAAAAGCCTTTAGGTCATCATTTAACTGTAAAAATTCTTCATAAGAAATTTTACGAATTTTTTTAGAAACCTTTGGAGATGATACAGCTACTCTTGTGTAATAAGGCTTGCCGTCTACAACATACTTTGTGTAAAGGCTTAGTGTAGTTGGCTTAGGCAGTTTAATAAAATCTCTTGTTAAACTGCAATGGCTGATAAAGAATTCACCCTCATCATCAAATGGTTGTGGTGGTAAATCATAATAAACAGGTTCTTCACCTGATTTATCCACACCTACAAGTGTCCATTCCGATGCTTCCTTAACCTTGTTAACCTTAACATCAAAAGTCCATTTACCATCAACAACTTCCACATCATCAACAGTATTAGTAAATCTAAAGTTGTAAATGTCCTTTTTATTAAATACTAATAAGGCAAAGTAGCCGCCTCTGGTAATATTTACACAAGCACAACAATCTGTATCTTCATATTCACCTTCAAAAATAACATCATAATAAAGTAAATCTCTATTATAAGTTTCTGAATACTTTTCCTTTACGCTTTTGCTATACAATCTACGTAGATAAAGCATTCCGTCTTCTTCAAAAACAGCATAAAACTTATATCTTACATGAGTTTTACCTGTAATGAAATAGTCAAAACCATCAAACTTAATTGTGTTTTTGCCTACAGATACTTTTGCATCGTTATACCAAAAATATTTATGGTCATAGTCCAAAGTTGCAAAACCGATAATTGACTCAACATCAAAGTTCTGTTTAGGAAGATCAACAGTTACTGAATTATCTCCACAGTCTGCGATTTTTGCAATAACAGAACCCTTAATTACAACTTCTTTCTTATTTTTATCACAAAATTCATTTAAGAATCCACAGAAATTCATTTTCATACCCTCCTGTATGCATATGATTATATCATATAAAACCTATTTATTGCAATATATTTCATTAAATTTGCAATATATACTTAGTCAAACTGGCTTTGATATAGTTCTTTGTAGAAACCGTTTTGCTCCATAAGTGACTTATGAGTACCACTTTCAATAACTTTACCGTCTTTCATAACAAGGATAAGGTCACTTTCAACAATAGTCTTTAATCTATGAGCAACAACAAAACTTGTTCTGTCCTTCATAAGTTTCATAAATGACCTTGTAATTCTCTGTTCTGTTAATAAGTCAATTGATGAAGTAGCTTCATCAAGAATCAGAATTGGTGGTGGGTTAAGCATTAGTCTTGTAATACAGATTAACTGCTTTTGACCTGTTGACAATGAACCACCGTCTTCACCGATAAATGTATCATAACCGTTGTGAAGTTTCTTTATAAATGAATGTGCATGGCTTTTCTTTGCTGCTTCAATAACCTGTTCATCAGTTACATTTTCATTGCCGAAAACAATGTTTTCCCTAATAGTGCCACTTTTTAGCCATGTATCTTGTAGCACCATACCAACATTTTGTCTTAGTGACTTTCTACTAACTGTGTTAATATCAACACTGTCAACCTTAATTGAACCACTGTCTATATCGTAGAAATGCATTAATAAGTTGATTAAAGTTGTTTTACCACAACCTGTAGGGCCTACTACTGCAAGTCGCTGACCACTCTTCAGTTCAAAGGATAGGTTCTTAATAAGTTCTTTATTTTTATCATAAGAAAATGCCACATCACTAACAGTAAAGTCACCTTTAACATTACTAGGCAATTGACATTTTGCATCACTTTCTCTTTTAGCATCAATAACTTCAAGCAATCTACCTGCACAAGCAATGGCGTTTTGTAGTTCGGTAATAACACCTGTAATATCGTTAAATGGCTTTGTGTATTGGTTTGCATATGCTAAAGATGCTGACAAGTTACCTACTGTAATAATTCCGTTAATTGCAAACAATGCACCACTTAAACCAACTACTGCATATACAATTGAGTTAACAAATCTTGTACAAGGGTTAGTCAGTGATGAAAAGAAAGTTGCATTTAGTGAGTCCTTGCCAAGTTCTTCATTGATTACATCAAAGTTTTCAGAATTTTCATCTTCTCTATGATAGGACTTTACCACCTTAATGTTACTTAACATTTCTTCAATATAGGAAGTTTCCTTACCTCTTTGTTCACTTTGTTTCTTAAAGTATTTATAAGTTCTCTTTGAAATAAACTTAGAAACAAAAAGTGAAAGTGGAGTTAATACCAACACAATAAGTGCCAACCAAATGTTAATTGTAAACATAAAGAACAATGTACCTAAAATAGTAATAACACCTGAGAATAGGTTTTGGAAACCTAGAATTAAACCATCAGAAAACTGCTCTGCATCTGCAATAATCCTACTTACAATATCACCGGTATTTCTGCTGTCGATATAAGAAACAGGAACATATTGCAAATTATTAAATGCATCGGTACGCATATCCTTAACAGTATTGTTAGCCATTCTGTTGTTTAAGGTATTTGTAAAATACTGAGAAATACCACCAATAATAATTGCCACTAAAATAAAAATTAAAATCTTAGTTAGTCCTGCAAAGTTAACATTACCTTTACTAACAATCATATCAATAGCTTCACCTGCAAGTACAGGAATATATAGTGTACATACTGTTGAAAATAAAGTTAATACAAGTGAAATTATAAAAGAAAACTTGTACTTACCAATGTACTTTAAAACTCTTTTAATTACATAAGAATTTTTCATTATGATGCCTCCTTGTTACAAGACTCATAAATATCCTTATATGTTTCTGAGCTTTTAAGTAATTCTTCATGAGTACCTACACCCTCAAGAGCACCGTCATTTAGTACAAGGATTTTGTCGCAATGTTCAATAGTTGATGTTCTCTGTGAAATAATAAATGTTGTTCTGTCACCCTTTGAGTCAGCAAGAGCTTGACGCAAAGTTTTGTCTGTCTTATAGTCAAGTGCTGAGAAACTGTCATCAAGAATAAGTATAGGAGTATTTCTTACAATACCTCTTGCAATAGAAAGTCTTTGCTTTTGACCACCTGAAAGGTTCTTACCTTGTTCAAGGATAACTTCATCAAGGCCTTTACTTTTGTTACTGATAATTTCTTTTGACTGAGAAATCTCAATAGCCTTTTCAATATCTTCTGCTGTAGCATTCTTAGCACCGAAAGTAATATTTTCTTTAACAGTACCACTAAACATAGTAGCCTTTTGCATTACAACAGAAATATTATCGTTTAATTCTTCATCAGAATAATTAAGAATATTCTTGTCATTAAGAATAATATCACCACTTGTAGGTTCATAGAAACCACAAAGTAAGTTCATAACACTGGTTTTACCACTGCCTGTACCACCGATAATACCAACAGTATCGCCCTTATCAACAGTAAAGCTAATGTTATTTAAGCTATATTCATTGTTTTTGTTGTAGCTTAGGGAAACATTTTCAAATGTAATATAGTGGTCACACTTTTTGTCTTTACCCTTAGGTTTCTTATGTTCCTCCATAGTAAGAATAGCATCAACTCTGTTCTTACTTGCAATAGCTTTCATTTCTGTGATAATTAGGTTTGCTAGTTTAATAAGTTCAACAAGAATTTGTGACATATAGTTATAAAGGGCAACAACTGCACCCTGACTGATAACACCAACATCAACTCTGATTGCACCGATATAAATTAGGAAAATTACACCAAGGTTAATTACAACAAATGTTGCAGGGTTCATAATTGAAGAAATCCAACTTGCAACATTCTGCAACTTTACAAGGCTTTGATTTTCTTCTTCAAATTCAGAAATTTCTTTATCTTCTCTTGTAAAAGCTCTGATAACTCTTACACCTTTAACATTTTCTTTTGTTCTAAGTAAAACAGAATCCAGCTTATTCTGTACACCCTTAAATCTAGGAATAGTCATTGACATAATCACAGCAACTATAATTGCAAGAACCGGTACTACTACTGCAAAAACCAAAGCACCCTTAACATCAACATAAAATGCCATTATTGTTGCACCAAAAACTATAAACGGCGAACGAAGTAACAGTCTTAGGAACATATTAATACCGGTCTGAATTTGGTTAACATCGCTTGTCATTCTTGTAATAAGTGTTGCAGAACCAATAGAATCAAGCTGACTAAATGAAAGTGACTGTATTTTCTTAAACAATGCACTTCTTAATTTAGTTGTAGCACCTGTAGCTGACTTTGCTGCGAAAAACTGAGCAGATACAGCAGAGATAAGACCTACAACTGCAAGTAAAACTAACAGTAAACAACGGTGAAAAATATAGGCTTTGTCACCACTATTGATACCGTTATCAATAATATCAGCTACCACAAGTGGAACTAAAAGTTCAAAGGAAGCCTCCAGTAGCTTAAACAGTGGTGCTAAAATTGACTGCACCTTATAATCCTTTAAATAAGACAAACTTTTCATAAAACACAATCCAATCTATTCATTATTACGGAAAACAAGCCACCAAATTACTTGGTGGCTATATTCAGCTTAAAGTGAATTTATAGTGTTTTCAATTCTTTCCTTAACATTATCTTTACCAATAATCTGGCAAATAGTACATAGGTCAGGAGTATTTCTCTGTCCTGTAATAGCAACACGAATTGCCTCGGAAACCTGAGCAACATTACCCTTGAAACTTTCAGGTGACTTCTTGTATGCTTTCATATCAGTAGTAAAGCCAAGTTCTTCTGAAAGTGTCTTTACCTTATTGAACCATGTTGAGTTGTCATCATTTTCATCATAAGATTCAAGATACTTTCCTAAGATAGCCTTTACTGTTTCATTATCAAAGTCATAATCGTTATTTGGAACAAACTTATCTTTAAAGAAGTATGATAGGCTTTCCATAATCTGTTTTGCATAAGCAAAGTCTTTTCTTCTTCTCTTCTGGTTAAGACCCATACAAAGAGTTAGAACCTTTTCCATATATTCTTTGTCACCAAAGTACATATCGTAATTTTCAGCATCATATTCCTTAGTCCATTGCTCTAGGAAAGAATAAACTTCTTCAAGTGACATTTTTGCAAATTCTTTCTTACAAATATCGTGGAACTTCTGTAAATCAAACAATGCACCACTCTGTGACATTTTCTTTACTGAGAATGGGAATTCATTAATATCCTTATTAGGGTTTTTGTCATGCCATTCTTCAAAGTTACTGTTAAGTAGTGTTAGTAGATAAATCTTAACAGTATATGGGTGGTAACCGTCTTGACGGTAGAAATCCAGAGAAAGTTCAGGGTCTTTTCTCTTAGATAGCTTTCTCTTCTTACCTGTTTCTTCATCAATCTTCATTAGGTGAGCAGTATGAGCATACTTAAACTGTCTAAAGCCTAATACTTGATTGAGCTGGAAGTGAGTTGGTACTGAGCTTAGCCATTCATTACCACGAATTACAAGTGTTGTACCCATTAATGTATCGTCAATTACATGAGCAAAGTGGTATGTTGGAACACCGTCACTCTTAAGAATAACAATATCGTGAGTGTTCTCAGGGAATGAGATTTTGCCCATAATCTTGTCTTCAATAGTAATTTCTTTATCTTCACTGCCAGGGGATTTTAGTCTTAGTACCCAAGGCTTTCCTGCCTTTAGGTTTTCTTCAATTTCTTCTAATGTAAGTGAACGACACTTTGCCCACTTACCATAATAACCCGGAGTAGCATTTTCTGATTCCTGTGATTTTCTAAGCTCTGCATTATCTTCTTCAGTACAGAAACAAGGATAAGCTAAGCCCTTCTGAATAAGTTCCTTAGCAAATACATGGTAGTATTCTACTCTCTGACGCTGATAATAAGGACCATAGTTATTGTTGCCCTTATCCTCTTGACCTGCACCTTCATCAAATTCAATGCCAAAATACTTCATAACATTGATAATAATATCAACTGCACCCTCAACCTTACGCTTTAGGTCAGTATCTTCAATTCTTAGATAAAACACACCATCTGATAGGTGAGCAATTCTTTCATCTGCTACTGCAGAATATAAATTACCAAGGTGAATAAAACCTGTTGGTGATGGTGCTATACGAGTAACCTGAGCACCTTCTTTTAAATTTCTTTTAGGGAATTTTGCAAAAACTTCTTCCCTAGTCATTTTACTATCAGGTAGTAAAAGTTCTGCTAACTTATTGTAATCCATATTATCACCACAAACTCTAAAATTTTTCTTTTTTAATTTCAAACTAATCAAAGTAAAATTTCTACTAAACTAAGTAAAAATCATACTTACACATACTAAATTATTATAAGATTATAGTAAGATTTTGTCAAGAATTATCCCCTTGTTTATAAATAATTTGTATTACTATAAAAAGGGTTGCCATATAACACAATGACAACCCTTAAAACTTTAATATTAATTTTATTATTCTGATGAATTTTCACTTTCTAAATACTTTTTGT
>ERZ773224.2088-NODE-2088-length-22107-cov-8.438373_pt1 | contig 22107 bp, 25 predicted proteins | sample MGYA00580526_ERZ773224 | MGnify/ENA primary metagenome ERZ773224 (study PRJEB29015, sample SAMEA2737743) | human gut metagenome | biome: human gut; feature: human-associated habitat; material: faeces | place: China | collected 2012 ... | reverse complement strand
CGCATCAACCACATCTCGTGGTGGGCGCAGGAGCTGCCCTCCGATGAGGAATATGCCGAGGCGCGGCGAAACCTCGACGCGGTCAGCTGGGCGGTGGACTACATCATCACCCACTGCGCGCCCACCAGCATCGCCCTCGCGGGGAGCCGCCACAACGAGGCGGACCGGCTTACGGACTTCCTGCAGGAGGTGCAGGAAAGAGCAAAATACCACTACTGGCTGTTCGGCCACTATCATGACAACAAAGCCGTTAACGAAAAGCACATCCTGCTGTGGGAGCAGATCGTGCGAGTCATCTGAAGCAGGTCAAAGCAGAGAAGAACACGGTGAAGCCGCCGTGCTTTTCTCTGCTTTGAGCGTTGATCAGGCGCATCGCGTCGGAAAGGAGAAAGCCCATGAATATCCGCAAGCCAACAGACTACACCGCCATGTTTGCCGCACTGGACGCGCTCATGGCAGCGCAGCTCCCGCAGATGGAATTGTACTGCGAGATCGGCCGGCTGGTCAGCCGCAGGAGCGAAAAAGGCGCGGCTGTCGCAGCGTCGGAATACCTGCAAGCGGCCTATCCCACAGCCGAGGGCTTTTCTCCCCGCAATGTGCGCCGTATGCGCGTGTTTTACGCAGCCTACGAGGAATCCCCTGAAATCATACGGCTGGCGATGAGCCTCGGCTGGACGCGGAATGTGGCGATTTTGGAGGGATGCGGCAGCAACGAGGAACGGTCCTGGTACATCCGAGCCGTCCTGTGTTTCGGATGGAAGAAAGGCAAACTACTGGAAGCCATAGAATCTCAGGCGTGGCTGCATTCTTCTCTCGACGCGCAGGCAATTTCCTGCTATACTGAGGAAAAAGAAATATCTCAGGAGAACGAGTGCGATGACGAAAATACTTTTTGTGTGCCTGGGCAATATCTGCCGCAGCCCCATGGCCGAGTTCGTGATGAAGGATTTGGTGAAGAAGGCAGGGCTTGCCTCACAATTCCATATCGAATCGGCGGCCACCAGCCGGGAGGAGATCGGCAACCCAGTCTATCCTCCGGCACGGCGCAAGCTGGCGGAGCACAGGATCTCCTGCGACTGCCACGCGGCGCGGCAGCTCACGAATCAGGACTACGACAAGTACGATCTGCTGATTGGCATGGACAGCGCCAACCTGCGGAATATGCATCGCATCTGCGGCGGCGACTTTGCTGGCAAGCTGCGCCTCCTGATGGACTATACCGACCACCCCCGCGATGTTGCCGACCCGTGGTACACGGGCGATTTTGAGGCAACCTGGCAGGATGTGCTGTCGGGATGCCAGGGACTACTGAGAGAATTATTGCAGGAGCGAGGTGAACAGAATGGATAACGAGCTTCAAACGAACTATACAACAGAGCAGACCTATCATTCAATCCGCCATTCCATTGTGTCTGCACAGCGCAGTTTGTGCACAGCAGTAAACTCCGCAATGGTGACGGCCTATTGGGAAATCGGTGAGCAGATTTACAAAGCCTGCGGAGAAAATGACCGCGCAGGATATGGCAAAAAGCTGCTGCAGTACCTGTCCGCACATCTGACAGCGGAATTCGGGAAAGGATTTGACGAGTCAAATTTGCGAAAAATGCGCCAGTTCTACTGCGCATATCCAATTCGAGACACACTGTGTCCTGAATTGAGCTGGTCGCACTACCGACTACTGATGCGCGTTCCCAATGAGAAAGAGAGAGACTTCTATGCGGAAGAATGTGCGAAGTCCGCATGGAGCGTCCGGCAGCTTGAACGGCAGATTCACACGATGTACTATCAGCGCATCTTGGCAAGCCAGGATAAATCGCTTGTCGCTGCTGAGATACAAACGACGGAGCCAAAACCGGAATATGAAAAAATCATCAAAGACCCCTATGTAATGGAGTTCCTGCAAATCCAACCGGATACGCATGTGTATGAGGGAGAATTGGAGCAGGCATTGATTGACCACCTGCAACACTTCCTGCTGGAGCTGGGACGAGGCTTCTCCTTTGTAGCTCGACAGAAGAAGTTTACGCTGGATGGCCAAAGCTTTTTCATCGACCTTGTGTTTTACAATTACATCCTAAAATGTTTCGTGTTGATTGACCTTAAGATGGGACAGCTTACGCATCAGGATCTCGGTCAGATGCAGATGTACGTCAACTACTATACTCGTGAGTTGATGAACGAAGGAGATACACCGCCGATTGGCATTGTCCTCTGCGCCGATAAAAGTGATGCTGTTGTAAAGTACACTTTGCCGGAGGATAATCACCAGATTTTCGCATCCAAGTATTTTACCTATCTGCCGACAGAGGAAGAACTGAAGCGAGAACTGCGGCTGGATGAGTTCCAAAAGCTGGACGAGTAATATCTGCGTTGAATTCGACCGGGGGTTCGAATAGCGTCAGTAGTACCTCAAAAAAATTGCGAGTATTTTTTGCCGGAAATTTGCAAGCCGTTGCGGTACAAGGATTCCAAGGCAAAATATCCGAATTGAAGCCGCCTGACATAGTAGACAAAACCTGCGTTTAACGATAGTTATACGCAGGTTTTGCCGTTTGTTATCAAATTATATAAAAACTCGATTCATATTTGGCTATAATTACATATCGGCAGATGCCAGCAAGCAGATTCGAGGAGATTTAATCTCCTTCAAACCTGCTTTTATTTATGTTTTAGAAAGTGAGACTACTATGAAGATCCCGTATGGCTATGTTTTGGTTGGCGAGAGAATTGCCATCCATGAGGAAAGGGCAGATGTTGTCCGCAGCATATTTGAGTATTATCTTGCAGGAGCCAGTTTGGGGAAAATAGTTGATATGCTCTTTGCGAAGGGCATAGCTTCTCCGACTGGAAACGCCAAATGGACCAGGGCGGCTGTTGATAAGCTCCTTGCCAATAAGAAATATATCCCAATTGTTGGGGTAAATGTATATATGGACGCTCAATTCGAAAGGGATCGCCGGTGTAATGTGGATTATGACAAAAACGGACATCCGAGAAAATCGACCAGATATCAGTCACCTACTCTCAAAACAAGATGAGACTATACAAATCCTGTTTTTTCTGATATACTTGCAGAAAAAGGGAGAATGGGATCATGACAGAGAAAGAAGTCGGTGAACTCTACATACGTTTGGCATTCCAATATGAGTCCGCAATTAGTCGGCTTCTCGACAAGAAGATAATAGACCAGGATTTGGTGGACAGGCACAGGAAGTCTTTTTACGACTCGTTAGATGAAGAAAAACTCCGGGCAGCTCAAAAGATTGGAGATTATACTGAAATCATACGACGTTATGTGCGAGGCATAATCTGTGAGGATATGGTTTCATTGACAGGACTGGCAAAGCAATATTCAGTGGATTCCCCTGGGTATACCATTCAAAGCTGGATGCGTAGCCGCAACACATTGGAGTTTCTTCGTCAATGGGAGAATGACATGAATGCGGAATTTGATGATAGGGCCTGTGAGGAATTGATTCATCAAGCCCATACAACATCACTGACCATTACGCCTTCTTTATGGATTCGAACAACTCATGCGGTTGGAATGTATGTAAAACAAGGCAAGGGCGGGGGCGTGAGAGCTTATCCTGAAATTGCGGCAGACTTCCAGCTATGGCTGGCCCCATTGGAAAGATTAGCATTGATTCGTTTGGTGCGAGAGATAAGCTACAGAGGAGAAAGAAAATGATACATACTATTACTCTCGAATGTCACCGTAAATAGGGCGTCGGTTTTAACGGTGTATACGGGAGAGTCCGGTGAGATGACGTTTCTTCAACCACCACAGGAGGTTACCTAAACCCATCAAAAGGAAGGTTCCTCTATCCGGAAGAAAATAGATACATTTCGGCTAGAGAAACAGCAGTATTGCAGACATTAAAAAACTATATTTTATGTTGCTACCCATAATTCCCTATTGATTTGAAGCAATTTATGGGATTTGATCAATAATAAAGATTTATCGGAGGATGGGATTATGGCAATTACCTTGACGGGAAAACAGCAAGAGGTCTTAGCGCTCCCTGCAAAAGGTCATATCGTTGTTTTGGGAACGGCAGGCAGCGGAAAAACAACAATTGCTTTGCATCGTGCCCGTCATCTTGCCAACATTCCGGGGAGCGGCAGGATTTTGCTTGTCACTTTTAATCGCGCTCTGGTTGAATATATGAAGGGCATTGACTATATTCAGTCCTCAAAACTTACAGTTGAAAATTACCACCGCTTTGCCCGCGGCTATTTGAACGCCCGTGGGAAAATGCCAAAATGGAATGGAATTTTGAGCCCTGAGCAAAAAGAGTGCTATATAGGACAGGCTTTGGAGAAACTGAAAGTGGAACATCCAGAGGAATCGACATTAAAACGGCCAAGAGAATTCTTTGTCGATGAGATTACTTTTATAGAGCGGTTTGGATTTAATAATCTCGCTGAGTATAGAGAAGCCGAGCGTATTGGCCGCGCTTCCTCAAATATTAAGCGCGAAAATCGGAAGTGGATTTATGCAGTGTATGAGGAGTATCAAACACTGCGCCAAACAGATGAGCCGAGGTATGACTGGGATGATTTGGCTTTATATGTTTTTCGTGAATTGCAAGAGGACGACAGCGCGCGCAGATATACCCATATTATTGTGGACGAGGGGCAGGACTTTTCCCCGATGATGATCAAATCACTGGTAGCCGCTACGGCCCAGGGCGGCTCTTTCACCTTTTTTGGCGACGTGGCTCAGCAAATTTATGGCAGCCGCTTGTCCTGGCGTGATTCAGGGATTACCACAAATAGAATTTGGCGATTCGATGTCAATTACCGCAATCCCGAATCGATTGCGGCATTTGCCGCGGCTATTACAGAAACAAAGTACTGGCGGCAAGACAGGGATATGGTGGAAGCGACTTCGCAAATCGCAGAAGGGCCAAAGCCAATTCTTGTAAAATTCTCCAGCAGAGAACGAGAGATGTCTTGGGTTGTTCAACAGGCGATTGATCGGGGAAAGATTGCGTCTGCTGTGATTGTATGCAGAAACTGGACCGACATCAGCGCCTTTTCTCAGGCTTTGAGGGTACAAGGCTGTAATGCTGTTGAAATTAATAAGGACACTCCTGGTTACGCAAATGAAAAGGAAGTATACCTCACAACATACCATTCGGTTAAAGGAATGGAATTTGACCATGTGTTTATTCCAAACTTAACGGAGGACAAACTCCCCGATCCCGATGTGGTTTCAAGGGCCGTTTCAAAGGAAGATGCTTATGCGGATGAAATAAAGCTCCTTTATGTTGCCGTAACCCGTTCCAGGTACGGGCTTTACATGACCTTCAACGGAACGCTTTCCTCGCTGTTTCCAGTGGATTCCGACAGGTATGACTTCTATGGAGAAGAGAATTTGTGATGAGTGCGTATGACATTTTGCTGTCTCGCGGCGTTACGCGACTTTGCCATTTTACGAAACTTCAAAGCCTAACGCATATCATTTCTTCTGAGCAGGGTGTGCTGGCAAGCGGATCTATTTGCCAGGATACGAAAAATGCAAATGACACTGCCCGGTATGATGGTGAATTGGATTTTGTGTGCTGTTCTGTGGAATATCCCAATTCTTGGTTTTTAAAATCTGCGAGATCATCAAATTATGATTCTATTTTTAACGATTGGACGGTTTTATACATTTACTTGGATATACTGAAAGAGAAACGCATAAAATTCTCTCCGTGTAATGCAAGTAGAGGCAGAGGGGCATACATAAATGAGGACGAGGACGAGATTGAATCTATCTTTTTCAATTCCGATCGCTATCCCCGTACTCCGCAGATGCTCCCTGCCTGTCCGACGGACGGTCAGGCGGAAATCCTGATAGCGGATAATATTCCTCGAAGATTCATTAAGGGGATTGCCCTAGGAAATGAGGATGTCGCAAAGCGTGTTTATGCAATGCTGAAGATGTGCGATATGACCCACATTCCTCTTTATATTGCCCCGGATGTGCTGACTCCCAATTGGAGTCCGCTGATTAAAAGCGGCCGCCGACCGGAAGAAATTCCATGCGTTTGGCCGGAGGAGGGTTCGTTATGCCGATACCAAGCCGAATAGAAAAATGTAAAGGAGCTATGCTGGGTACCGCGATCGGCGACGCCTTGGGATGGCCCAACGAGCCTCGCGCTAAAAATAGGAAAAAGCGTATAGAGGTTACAGATCACTTTGTGGAATGGACACGAAGCTCCAACAATCCGCGCTGGCACGACGAAAAAATTCTACCCGGTGAGTACAGCGATGACACGCAGCTCACTTTATCCGTAGCTCGAAGCATCATCACAGGCGACTGGGAGCGATTTTTGGCGGAGAAGGAGCTCCCGTTTTGGCTTCGATATGAGCGCGGCGGCGGCGGAGCGTTACTGAAAGCTGCCAAAACCCTAAAAAGGGGATACCGGCCTTGGCAGTCTGACTATGCGCGGGATTATTTCAATGCGGGTGGAAATGGGGCGGCGATGCGAATCCTGCCTCACGTCATTGCGTCGGCAGAAAAGTCTGATATTAAAGAATTGATGCTGGAAGTTGCTAAAGATACCCGAATTACGCATGGCCATCCCCGTGCGTTTTTAGGCGCTGCTTGCTATGCCTATGCCCTAGATTACCTTTTGAAAAAGGATTGTGTTTTAGAATACGGAGAACTCGTAGAAACTGTACTTGGCGGACAAAATGAATGGGGAGCCCCCCTTGATCCCTGTGTTTTCGGAGACTGGATCAACACGGCTCGGCAGTTTTGCAGCTACGATTTTTCTGCAGAATGGTCCTTTACACGGGAACGCATGGCAAACCGCCTTAAATATATACAGGATTCCTTGAAAAAAGGCTTGATCCTTGATGATAGAAAAGTGTTGACCGAGTTGGAGTGCTTTACAAAGGTGAACGGTGCCGGGGATGTTGCCGCTCTGGCTGCCATTTACCTGTCGTCTAGATATGCGAACAATCCTTCTTTGGGTATTAAGATCCCAGCGTTCTCCTATGGTGCGGACACCGATACCATCGCCTCTATGACAGGAGGACTGCTGGGGATGCTGTCCGGAACAAGCTGGATTCCAATAGAATGGCAAATCGTGCAGGATTATGATTGCCTCATTCGAATGGCGGAGCTTCTTTTAGCTAACAACAAAAAAGAAATAGCCGGAGAGAATTCTGCAAAAGCCGGCGTGCAGAAAATTCCATGGACGCTGACGCCTATCGGCAAAATGAAACTTGTGGATTCTAAACATGTACCCAATGGCAAAAACGGGGACGTTATTATAGAAAAATGGCAAACCATGCTCGGGCAGGTACTCTACACAAAAACATTTCAACGAATGGAGCTTTCTGCATCGGATTGCCAATCCGACTGCCTGGTTATACCAAGCCAGCAGACCATTCAGGAAGTTCTACCCAAGCAAATGTGTATTCAAGAGAACTTGCTGACATTGCAGCAAACAGTCAAAGCCGAATCAAGAGATGTTACCAAGCAAAAGCGGCGGCAAAGTTTTTCCCTGACATCGACAGCAATTGCAGATTTATTGGATCATCCTAAATTTGCAATGAATTTCTCCCTTAGGAAGGCACTGATCATTGTCGACTGTTTGATGGAAGGAAGACTTACCCAGGCAGAGATTGCGAAACAATTTAAAGTTCAAGAGCCGGTTGTTGAACAGCTAAGCAATTATATCATATCTGAATAATTTGAATGACCCCACCCAATTCGAACAAGTCGATGAGACTTGCGAATTTGGTGGGGCTGTTTTATACTCTGAAAGCCTTGGCATAACAGCGTTTTTTGAAAATGCTGTGCCAAGTAAATATGAGACACAAAAACTCAAGCAGCTTCAATTTGGCATAGAAAACGAAAAAATCAGGCAGTTCGAACACGAATGTCTCATTCGGCTTTTTCAATGGAGTTTTCTTCCACCTAGCAAGGCGTTAGATTTTTCAGTGTGCGATGAGGCCTTTGGGTGTTATAAGACTCAATATAGGAAGCGACACTTGCTTGAAATTTGCCAGAACGCATCTTTTCTGTCAACACCCGACAGAAGACCTTTACATTCTGGATATTTTAAGCGCAACGCTTAGAGTATCAGGCGGTTTGGGTCTTCTTTTTTTTCAAGTTTTGCAGTTTTTTTGAAAGCTATTTTTGGCAGTTTTTGCTGTCCGAGTGGATTCGAACCTATGATTAGGAGCAAAGCGGAGAGTTTTGAGTCTTGGCGCCCATTTTGAACAGCGAAAGAGCTACAGAACTTTCAGAAAAAACTACACAAATATAAGAGCCTTTTATTGTTCGATTTGCAGCGAGCAAAAAGGGCGCTACACACAGTACGACCTACTCCACCGAAGCATTTTGAGATGCTTCGGTATTTTTTATTAAACAAGGGGGATTTCAAAATGAACGATCAAACCAACATGGCGCAGCTCCGGTACCTCGAAGAACTCAAAATCAGCCTGGTACACGCTGGCTTCGAACCGGAGCGCATCGAGGACCAACACTTACCCATCCGATGGGAGGACCACTACCTTTGTCGGATCTCCGGAAGGGGCAGCGTGTTGTACCGGCAAGAAAACGTGGACAGTATTCGGGCGCAGGATGCGCTGCAAACCGTGATCGACATCGCCAAAATGACTTCGGAATACATGGCAATTCTGGAAACCGCGCCGCGGCTCAAAGCCAGCGGACTGGATGGCGACTACCGCATCCTCGCTGACTTCGGCAGCGCGGTGCTGGCGGGCCACCCCACCGAGCGCGGCGTCCAGTTTGTGACGTGGGAGTGGGATTGGGATTACAAGGGTGTCCACCATGGTCACTACTTCCAAAACGGCTACGAGGAGGCCAAGCACGACTTCGTCCGATGCAGCGGGCTTCTTCCCAGGGAAGCACTGTTCGAGCCGGAACAACTCGACGAGATACATCGGGCATTGGCTTTCGTTTGCGAGCAGGACGAGGGGCTATCTATCGGAAGGAAAAAGGAGATCAAGGCCATCATGGAGCAGCTCAAGTGTCTATTGCCGGAATCTCCGGAACAGACGCGGACAATGGAACAGAGTATGTAAGCGGTGTCGATCAATCGATGCCGCTTTTTTTGTAGGAGGAATCACAAGATGAAATACGAATCCGATCGACGCAGTTCCCCGCTCTTTGCACCCACTCCTCCGCGAGGGGAGACTGAGCCGCCTGTATGTCGCCGCAGTGAGCGGTGTAAGGACTGCCCTCATGCCAGACACGGCTTTATCTGTTGGCACAGGGACGGGACCTGTCTCAAAACCGATATGGAGGAGATCGAGGAAAGGAAGGAGCGTAGAAGATGATGTTTCAGGCGGTGCTGAGCAACCGTGATCACCCGGAATACGGCACGGTGTCTATCCCGTTTCCCATCCCCCGCGACCAGTACGCACACTGCATGGAACTGCTGGCGGCGCTGGAGATCGGCGACGCGGTCAAGGCGGACTGCATGATAGCGGGGATCGATAGCGATAGACCGATATGGGATTAGACAACTTCGGCGAGACAAGTATGCTCGTCAGGGGCTACAGTTTGTCCCGTGAGACTTTGATGCAGCGTGGATCAAGGAATCAGAAAACGGGGCATGGCCTGCGGAGTACAACAAATATTTCTTGAGACTTCAAATAAAGTGTGTTAGAATGCGGAAACAGAGAACAAGTGGTGGCATATTCGGGAAAATGCGAGAGTGAAAAGAAATGAAATTGATCTGCATCGGCGACAGCCTGACCTTCGGATATGGTGTGCGGCCGTCCCAGCGGTGGACAAGGCTGTGTGCGCAGGAGACAGGCTGGGAGATCGTGAACGAAGGCATCAGCGGGGACACGACCGGCGGTATGCTGGTGCGGCTGCGCGCGCTGCTGGCGGAGCGTGATATTTGTGTGCAGCGCCCTTTGGTGCTCCTGATGGGCGGTTCCAATGATATTTTCTTCTCGGGAACGGATACCGGCGCCCGGGCAAATATGGGAGCGATGCTGAATCAGCTGCTGAGCCTGGGTGTGCATACGATGATAGGGATACCGACGCCGATCTGCGCGGAGAACGCACCGCCGGCGTGGGCGGCCGTGGTGGATTTCCGCAGTGCGGAACGGCAGCTGGAGCAGTATTGCGCATGGCTGCGGCGCTTTAGTAAATGCTTTGGTGCAGAGTGTATCGACTTTCGTGCGGATTTTTTCGATCCAAACGGACGGTTAAAGCGTGAGCTGCTGCTCGATGGTCTGCACCCGACGCCGGAGGGCCATCAGATCATGGCGCGGCGATTGTGCGCTCATCTGAAAAAGGATAACGACGATTAAGGAGACAACGATGAAGCTATCTTATCTGGACCTGATGACGACGGACCCGAGTTACAATCTGGCAATGGAGCAGTATGTGTTCGACTGCCTGCCGCGCGACCGGATGTACTTCATGCTTTGGCAGAACGACAATGCGATCATTGTCGGCAAATACCAGAATACCATTTCCGAGATCAACGAAGAAGCCGTGCGCGAGCGCGGCATCCGCGTGGTGCGCCGGCTCTCCGGCGGCGGCGCGGTCTACCACGACATGGGCAACCTGAATTTCACCTTTATCACCGATGCCGGCGGGAGCAGCACGCTGGATATGAAGCTCTTCTGCGAGCCGGTCGTGCGCACGCTGGCGGCGCTTGGCGTCAGGGCGGAAGTGAACGGCCGCAATGACATCACGATCGACGGGAAGAAGTTCTCCGGCAACTCCCAGTACATTCGGCAGGGACGCGTGATGCACCACGGCACCATTATGTTTGATTCAGACCTTTCCGTCGTCGGCGAGGCGCTGCGTGTCGATCCGACGAAGATCCAGACCAAGGGAATCCGCTCGGTGCGCAGCCGTGTGACGAATGTCGCCGAGCATCTGCCCGAGCGGGTCACGCTGCCGGAGTTCCGCCGTATCCTGCTGGAAAACATTCTGCGTGAGAACCAGGGCGAGGAATATCCGCTGACGCCCGACGACCTTGCGGCGGTGGAGAAGCTGCGCGCGGAGCGCTATGCCACCTGGGAGTGGAACTACGGCCGCTCACCGGCCTGCACGATGCTGCGCCGCCGCCGTGTAGATGGCTGCGGTCTGATCGAGGCGTACATCACGGTCGAGCACGGTCTGATCTCCGTCGTTGCCTTCAAGGGGGATTTCTTCAGCGCGGAGGAGCCGGAGGATCTGGCGGCGCGCTTTGTCGGCCACACGCCGGACCGTGCCGGCTACACGGCGGCGCTGGACGGCGTGGAGGCGGCCCGCTATTTCGCAGGGCTGCAGGCAGACGAGCTGATCAATATTCTGTGCGAGGGGTAAAAAAGCGGATTGCGGCTATCGCGAAGAGTTCCGATGGCATATATGTTACATTTAAGAATATAAAACGGAGCTGCCACAATCATGGCAGCTCCGTTTTATATGTGCGTCCGGCATGTTCAACAACTATGTGGTGAAAGACCACTGCGCGCTCGGCAGTAGGAAGCGTTAGCCGAAGGCAAGGGTGTTCCCCGTGAGGTGGAATCTGAAGGAAGATGGATGTCAGCAGGGAAAAGAATGCCGGCAGGCAAACTCCTGAACCGACGAACAGAAATCACATAGTAGGCCGTATAGGGACGGACGAGTGTGCTTAGCAACACAAAGTCCAATGCTGCCCGAATCCCATGCGGTAAATGTGGCGGTTACATGGGAAGCGAGTTGTTGCTTTTACCCGGGGAGGTCTTGCGGAGGGTGTGTAGGGAAAAAATCCGAAAGCCGCAGTAACAACGAACTGCAAGAAGTCAGCCGAGGCCATAGTACCTTGATTTTTTCCGAGGGAAGGGCCGAGCAATCGTAAGAGGAACTGCGTACAGATGACCATCTATACTCTAAAACAAAATACATGCGGCGTCAATCGCATAAACATACAATAAAATATATTCTTTGAACTTCTGCTTATTTATTCTGGATGGCATGCGTTGAGTGCGTATTTATGACCGCGCGGACGGGTGAAAACAGACCCGCCGCCCTGCGCGGGCTGGTGCAAAGATCGCGTTAAGATTTATAAAGGGAATTGAAAATTCGATCCGATCGCGTTATTTTATACAAGGTCAGTTGTGTAAAATCAAATCAAATTGGAGGGGGCGGACAGAAATGCCGCATCGGAAAAGGATTTTACTCTCAGATGACAATGAGGGCTTCAGTACGCTGCTGTTGGAGTCCCTGCACGAGCACGGAGGCTTTCACGTGCTCCACGCGCGGGAGGAGCATGAGGTGATGGAGACGATTCAATGCCACAAGCCACACATCCTTCTGCTGGACGATATGCTGCCGCATAAGGGAGGCTTTCATGTCCTCCGGCAGCTGCAGGAGCGTGGGCACCGGCTCTCGACGATCCTTATGACGGTCCTGCCGACGCAGAAGATCGTGCGGGACGCGACTGAGCTCGGCGCGTCCTATGTGTTCCCGAAGCCGTTTTCGTCACAGGCCATGATCGAGAAGATCCAGGAGCTGCTGAAGCATGCTCCTCCGACAAAGCATTGACGCGGTCGAAGCGAGATGAAATGAAAAAAGCAAGAGCCGCTGCGATGCAGCGGCTCTTGCCTGTATTGTTTGATTGGAGTGCGGTAGCTTTTTATCCCGGCGCGGCAGTCATTCCTCCCACAGCCGGCACCGGTCCGCGAGGAGCGAAAAGGAGAGCGAGCCTCCCTCTGCCGCCCGGACTCCCTCGGGCAGGACGACGCACAGAGGCGGCGCGTCGGGCGCTTCCGCCGCGCGCAGCACGACTGCGGTGCCGTTCAGATCGCGGATGACACGGCTGACGCGCGCCGTATGGGTCCCGCCCTCCACGGTGATCGCGCCGTCGGGAACGGAGACGGTGGCGCGCTCGCCCGCGGCGTGCAGCGGCAGAAGAATGTCCCAGCCGTCAAGGCGGACGCCGCCCTCGCAGCGGCGCGCCGGCAGGAAATTGCGGCAGCCGGTCAGCTGGGCCGCGCTCTGCGTGGCGGGATGGCGCACCAGCGTTTCCATGTCCGTTACGGAAGAGGAGACGCCGTTTTCCATCACGCAGACCTTTTGACAGTTGCGGCAGCATTCCCCCAGGTCGTGGCTGACCCAGAGGATCGGGCCGTGAAAGCCCGCGAGCAGGTCGGAGAGCTCCAGCTCAAGGTTCCACTTGAGGTAGCTGTCGAGCGCGGAGAAGGGCTCGTCGAGCAGGATCGCCTGCGGCTCGGAGCAGAGGATGCGGGCGAGCGCGACGCGCTGCTGCTGCCCGCCGGAGAGCTGCGCGGGATACTTTTTCTCCAGCCCCTCCAGCCGGAACATCCGGAGCTTTTCCGCGGCCAGCGAGCGCTTTTCCGACCGGCTCCCCGCGCGGATGCCGCAGAGAATGTTCTGCTCAACGGTCATGTTGGGAAAAAGTGCATACTGCTGGAAGAGATAGCCGACCCGGCGCTGCTGCGGCGTGAGGTCGATCTTCTTTTCGCTGTCGAAGAGCACGCGGCCGTTCAGCACGATCCTGCCGCGGTCGGGCGGCACGATGCCGGCGATGCATTTGAGCGTCATGCTCTTGCCACAGCCGGAGGCCCCGAGCAGCGCCAGCGTTTCGTCCGCTACCTCGAATTTCGATTGCAGACGGAACGCACCGAGGCGTTTTTCAATATCAACATACAGGCTCATGCCTTCGCCCTCCTCGCACGGCTCGCGTCGCGCAAGAGGTCGCGGCGCTCGAGCATATTGACCGCCAGCAGCACCACGGCGGAGATCACGATGTTCACGGCGACCCACCGGTAGGCCAGCGCGTCGTTGTTCGTCTGCCAGAGCTGATAGACGGTGGTGGAGATGGTCGCCGTCTTGCCGGGCGTGTAGCCCGCGATCATGCTGGTCGCGCCGTATTCGCCGAGCGCGCGGGCGAAGGCGAGCACCGTGCCCGCCAGCACGCCCTGACGGCAGCAGGGCATCCGAATACGCCAGAAAATGTAGGTGTTGGAGAGCCCGAGCGTCTGACCGGAGTAGGCCAGCGTCTCGTCGAAGGCCTCAAAGGCTCCGCGCACCGTGCGGTACATCAGCGGGAAGATGACGACCGTGGTGGCGAAGATGGCGGACCACCAGGTCATGACCAGCTTGACGCCGAAGGTCTCGAGCACCCATGCGCCGATGACGCGCTTGGGTCCCAGCACGCGCAGCAGCAGATAGCCCACGACCGTCGGCGGCAGCACGAGCGGCAGCGTGAGCACCACATCCAGCACGCCCTTGATGAGCCGCGGGAGTTTGGCGATATAGTACGCGGCAAAGATGCCGGCGAAGAAGATGATGACGGTGGAGATCGCCGCGATGCGCAGCGAGTTCCATAAGGGATACCAGTCCATAGGTGGCCTCCGGTGTTCAGACGTTGCAGAGACTCAGGCGAGCTCCACATACGCCGCGAGTGCGGCGTACAAGCGTTTTGCCGCAGGCAAAACCTTGGCGCGGACGGAATTTATTTTCGGCCGGGCAGGGAGAGATTCAGTGCTCCCGTTGGGCGGCAGCCCAATGGGATGATCGCCGCGATGCGCAGCGAGTTCCATAAAGGATACCAGTCCATAGTGACCTCCGGTGCTGCCGTCTGTAACGGCGATTTCAAAGAGGGCCATTCTTAGCGTAAGAATGGGCCCCCTTTGTATTCCCCAAGAAACGCAAGGGGCGCTGCCCCTTGACCCCCGAACTGCCGTACTTGACGCACATTTCGGAGATCATATGCGGGCGTTTTCTTCTGAACGATTTGGCGTGCTTCTCTTTCCGCTCGGCCGCTGCTGCGCAGGTGGTACGAAGCGCTGAAGCGAAAACGGTTCAACAAAAATCAAATCTTACCAGCAAAGCGCTTAGATCGCGGGGCTGAAGCCGACGGATTCGAATACGGTCATAGCGGCATCGGTCTGGAGATAGGCGAGGAAGGCGCGCGCGGCGTCCTCCTTGTCCCCCTTGAGCACGGCGGCGGGATAGATGACCTGACCGCACATCTCGGCGGTGGCGCTGCCCACGACCGTAAGGCCGGCGGAGAAGGCGTCGGTGGCGTAGATGATGCCGCAGTCGGCGGCGGCCTCACTCACCTGCGAGGTGACCTCCTTGACATTGTTGCCGTAGGTCAGCTTATCCGCGACGGCGGTCTCGTCAATGCCGTAGTAGCTGAAGATCTTACGGGTATACTGGCCCACGGGCACATCGCTGTTGCCGATGGCCAGCATCACATCTCCCCCCTTGAGCAGCTCGGCAAGCTGGTCAAAGCTCTCTATGCCCTTGGGGTTGCCCTCGGGAACGGCAAGCGTGACCTTGTTCTCGAGCAGGTCGATGCGGCTGCCGGTCACGATCCTGTCAAGACCGTCGGGATTTTTCTCCGTGTCGCCGATGAGGCTGCCGTCCATCGCGTTCATCTGCGTGGGAGCAGCGGAGATGAACAGGTCGCAGTCTGCGCCCTCCTTGATCTGGGTGAGCAGCTTGCCGGAGGAATCGAAGTTGTAGGTGATGGTGACCTCGGGCGCGGCGGTCTTGTAAAGCTCCGCGATCTCGGTCAGAGTCTCCGTCATGGAGGCGGCGGCGAACACGATCAGCTCGACCGGCTCGGCCTGCTCGGCCTGGGGATCGTCGGTCTGGGTGGTGTCGGGGGCCGTGTCCTTCTGGCCGCAGGCGGTCAGCGCGAGCGCGAGGGAGAGCGCGAGGAGCAGAGATACGAACTTTTTCATTGGTTTCTTTTTCCTTTCAAAATAGTGCTTTATCGTTATCTTTTGAGAAAGATAATGAACGGCGAAGGCTTCGCGCCCGCAGGCGCGAAGGATTTATTTTCCGAACGGACAGACCGGATAGCGGCACGGCTTGCAGCCAAGGCACAGCCCGCCCTCGCCCATGGCGGCGATATCGGCGCGCGTGACGGAAACGTCCGCCGCGACCTTCGGCAGCACCAGATCAAAGACCGTCGCGCCCGCGTACATCACGCAGCCGGGAAGACCCATGACGGGCGTGCCGTCGTCAAAATAGCCGAGCAGGAACATGGCGCCGGGCAGCACCGGCGCGCCGTAACAGACAATGTCCGCGCCCGCAGCCCTGATGCCGCCGGGCGTGTTGTCGTCGGGGTCGACGCTCATGCCGCCGGTGCAGAGGATCATATCGGGCTTCCTTTCACGCATCGCAAGCACCGCGTCACGCACATTCTCCACGCCGTCGCCGGAGTAGACGACCTCGAGCGTTTCGATGCCGTAGGTCTTGAGCTTGTCGATCACGACCGGCGTGAAGGTATCCTGAATGAGACCCTTTTTCACCTCGCCGCCGGTGGCGACGATGCAGGCGGTCTTACGCACATAGGGCTTGAGAGACAGCAGCGGCTCGCCGCCCGCGGCCCGCTCGGCCTTTTGGAGCTTTTCCTCGGCGATGATGAGCGGGATGACGCGCATCCCCGCGAGCTTGTCGCCCGCACGCACCGCCGTGCCGCCCTTGCGCGTGGCGATCATCACCTCGTCCTGACTGTTCACGGCGATGAGCCGTTGGGAATCGACCAGAAACACGCCGTCGCAGGCGGCCTTCAGCTCGATCTTGCCCTCCTTGACCTCGCTGCGGAGCATATTCTCCTGCCCGCAGAGGGTGAGCAGACGCTCCGCCGCGTCGTTTTCGTGTACCATGCCGGGCGTCATCTCCCAGACGTAGAGGTGCTCCTTGCCCATGCTCAGCAGCACGGGGATGTCCTCCTCCGTCACGACGTGGCCCTTGCGGAAACGCGCGTCCTTATACTTGTCCTTGATGATCTGCGTCATGTCGTGGCAGAGGACATGACCCACCGCGTCCTCGGTTCGAATGAGCTTCATTTCAGCACCTCAATCTCGTCTCCGGCCTGCACGCGGCCCTCTTTGACCACGACGGCAAAAATGCCCTCGGTCGGCATCACGCATTTGCCGGTCGCGCGCTTGATCTCACAGTCGTTGTGACACTGCTTGCCGATCTGCGTGACCTCAAGCTCTGTCTCGCCCACGCGCAGGCGTGTGCCGACAGGGAGCGTCTTGAGCTCGATGCCGCGGGTGTTGATGTTCTCGGCGAAGATGCCCGCGTCCAGCGCGATGGGGCAGACGGTGCGCATCGTGTCCACGCTCTCCTCAGCCAGCAGGCTGATCTGACGGTGCCAGTTGCCCGCGTGGGCGTCGCCCACGATGCCGTGACGGAGCTTCAGGTCGATATAGGGGACCTCGTGCTTGCGCACCCCTTTTTTTTCGCTGATGTTGACTGCGGTCACCTGTGCCATTTCTTCATTCCTCCGCTTCATAAACGCCGCTCTTGCCGCCTTCCTTATAAAGGAGGCGGATGCCGTCGATGCGCATATCGCGCTGTACGGCCTTGCACATATCGTACACGGTCAGCGCCGCGACGCTCACCGCCGTCAGCGCTTCCATCTCAACGCCTGTCTCGCTGTGGCAGCGGACCTCGCTGCGGATGTGCAGGGCGGCTTCTTCCGTTTCAAATGAGATGTCCACCTTCGTCAGCAGCAACGGGTGGCACATTGGGATGAGCTCACTGTTCTTCTTCGCAGCCATGATGCCCGCGACCTGCGCGACCGCCAGCACATCGCCCTTGCCGATGGAGCCCTCGCGGATCCTGTCCATCGTCGCCTTTGCCATGCGGACCGTCGCGGCGGCGCGCGCCACGCGATAGGTCTGCGCCTTTTCGCTCACGTCCACCATGCGGGCGCGGCCCTGTTCGTTAAAATGCGTCAGCTCCATCTTCATCCTCCGATCGCAAACATCCCGCGGTGCGTCTCTGTGACGCCGGTCTCGTCCATGCGGTGCCGTGCCGGCTTCATCAGGATGCCCCGGCGGATGGCCGCTTCCAGCTCCGCGCCGGAAAGACCGCGCAGCGCGAGCTCCGCGTCCGAGTGCAGGCAGGGCTTGAGCTTCCCGTCCGCCGTGATGCGTATTCTTGTGCAGTCCGCGCAGAAGGCGCAGCTCATCGGCTCGATCAGTCCGACCGTTCCCGCCGCTCCCAGCAGGCGGTACAGCTGCGCGACGCCGCTGCGGCCCGCGGGGCGCAGCTCCGGCACGCGGGAGAGGACCTCCTGCGCGGGCAGAAAGCGCTCCGGCGGCCACGCCGCGCACACGCCCATCGGCATCAGCTCGATGAACCGCACCTGCCACGGCTTTTTCGCCGTCAGGCGAACAAAGTCGCCGATCTCATCGTCATTCATGCCGCCGAGCAGCACGCAGTTGAGCTTGATGTTCTCAAAGCCTGCGCGCTCCGCCGCCTCGATGCCGCGCAGCACGTTTTCCAGCTTACCTGTGCGCGTGATCTCGCGGTAGCGCTCCGGTCGGAGCGTATCAAGACTGATGTTCAGCCGGTCCACGCCCGCCGCCTTCAGCGGCGCGGCCAGCTGTTCCAGCCGCGTGCCGTTCGTAGTCAGGCAAAGCTCCCCGATCCCGGGGACTGCGCGCAGCATGGCGCACAGCTCTACGATCCCGCGCCGGACCAGCGGCTCGCCGCCGGTCACGCGGAGCTTCGTCACGCCGAGCGCCGCGGCGGCCGCCGTGAAGTCCCGCAGCTCCTCAAAGGAGCACAGCTCCTCGTGTCCGCGCTTGCAGACACCCTCCTCCGCCATGCAGTAGCGGCAGCGAAGGTCGCAAAGCTCTGTCACCGACAGCCGCAGATAACGGATATTCCTGCCAAATGTATCTTCCATAGGGCGCCGATCCTTTCGTTTGCACCCATTGTAGCATTTTCATCCTGCTCATTTCAAATCGAACGTGCGATATTATCGGATTTTTAATTGGTATTATCGGATTATTCTTGACAAAATATCACGCGGGCGCTATGCTGACGGTAAAAGGGGGCGTGCGCCGTGGTGGATGGAAATATCATATTGTCGGTTGCGAAGGCGATGGAGCTGCTGCAGCTTCTGAGCCGGTCAAAAAAGCCGCTGTCGCTCAAGGAGCTGTCGGCGCAGTGCGGCTATCCGAAGAGCACCGTGTTCGGCCTTCTGACCACCATGCGGACGTATGACGTGGTCACGCAGACGCCCGACGGAAAGTATTCGCTCGGGCTGCGGCTGTTTGAATACGGCCGCCAGGTCGAGCGTTCGTGGGATATTTCCCTTGTGGCGCGGCCCTACATGGAGCATCTCTGCCAGCAGACGGGAGCCTCCGTCGTGCTCTCCGTGTGCGAGGGCGGCAGCGTCATCACGCTCGATCAGGCGGAAACGCGCGGCGGCCTGCACATCGTGTCCGACGTCGGCTCCCGCCTGCCCCTCTACTGCACGTCGCAGGGCAAGGTGTTTCTGGCGAATATGTCCCGCGCGGGCGCCGAGGCGCTGCTGCGCGCGCAGCCCATGACGCAGTTCACGCCGCACACCGTTACTGACCCGTCCGCCCTGATGCGGGAGATCGAGACCTGCCGCGCGAACGGCTACGCCATCGAAAACGGCGAGTACAAGATCGGCCTGCGCTCCGTCTCCGCGCCGGTCTATACCGTGGAGGGCAAGGCGGCCTACGCCGTGGGCGTGATCGGTATGTTCCGCAGCCCTCATTCCGAGGAATTCCGAGCCGCCGTGGAGCAGGTCTGCGTCACGGCTTCCATGATCTCGACCGCATTGGGCTATCGAAAGCAGGAGGAAACGCTATGAGCTACACAGCATCCGTCATCACCGTCAGCGACCTTGGCAGCCGAGGGCTTCGGCAGGACACCAGCGGCCCCGCCGTCCGCGCCATGCTGGAGGACGCGGGCTTCACCGTCGTTCACACGGCCATTGTGCCGGACGAGCGCGGGCAGATCAGCGCGTTGCTCCGTGCCTGCGCCGACGAGAAAAGGATCGATCTCATCCTGACCACCGGCGGCACGGGGCTTTCCCCACGCGACGTCACGCCGGAGGCGACCGCCGACGTGCTGGAGCGGGAGATCCGCGCCATTCCCGTGGCCATGTGGGTGGAGGGGCTGAAGGTCACGCCCAACGCCATGCTCTCCCGCGCCGTCGCCGGTACGCGCGGCAGCAGCCTTATCGTCAATCTGCCGGGCTCGGAAAAGGCGGCGCGCGAAAATCTCGCCGCCGTGCTCGGCGCGCTGGAGCACGCCCTGCACATGATTGCCGCCGAGGGTCACGGCTGAGCCGCCGTCCGCAGACGGCGTGACGGACTTCGTGCGTGAATACGCCCTTGCCTCCGGCGATTCGTACTGTGACTGCGGCTATAAAAAGAAAGCGCAGACCCGCGGGTCTGCGCTTTCTTGATCGACGGTCGGAAATACAGATGGGAGAGATTCAATGCGTGCCGGCGTTGGCGGCGAGCATCTGCCAGACGATGGCGAGCTTATCGGAGCTTGCGAGGACATAGGCGAGGGTGAAGGCGAACCAGAGCTTGCCCATATTCTCCTCCGCCTTGCTGAGAAAGAACAGGTAGCAGGCGTAGGCGACCGCGTCGATGAGCAGCGCGATGATGAGAACGGCGAGGAAGCCGGCTTCGGACGCCTCGGCCGAGCCGGTGTAGAGACAGAGGAGCGCATAGTATAAAAAGGTGACGCAGAAGGGCCATTTGAGCTTGCGCCAGTCGTGGATGCGATTCGTGTTTCGTGCCATGTTCGTTCCGCCTTTTCTGAAATTGCGTCCAGTATACCGCGGACGCGACAAAAAAGCAAGCAGGGCACAAAAACTTGACATCCCTTTTGCGCTCGGGTATGATAAAAAAGATTTCTAAAAAAGGAGCACCCTTATGAATAAGGATCTGGAGCAGGCGAAGGCGCTGCTTGAAAATAATGAGGAATACACCTGCGCTGTCTGCCGGGCGGGGGAGAGCTTTGCCTCCGAGGAGCACGGCGTCCGCCCGCTGATGCGCTGGCTGAACGAGGGAACGGACCTCTCCGGCGCGTCGGCGGCAGACCGCATCGTCGGCAAGGCGGCGGCCTTTTTATATGTATTGCTGGGCGTTCGGACGGTCTACGCGCCGCTTATGAGCGTCCCCGCGCGGGAAACGCTGCGCGCCCACAGCATCGAGGCGATCGCGGACACGGTCGTGCCGGCCATCCGCAACCGCACGGACACGGGCTTCTGCCCGATGGAGAGCGCGGTATGGGACATCTCCGATCCGCGCGAGGCCAAGGCGGCGCTGGAACGGAAAATTTCCGAGATGATGGCAAAGAAATAGACACATTTACCTGCTAAGCTTACGAAAGAAACCGAAGAACAGGAGACGCCTATGCGAAAGAAATTACTTGTGATCCTGCTGCTGCTCGTGGTGCTGATCGTTTTGGTCGTGACGCGCTGCGGCGGGAAGAAAGACCAACAGAACGATCCGGCGGACGGCCAGGGCTTTGCGCAGCAGAGCGGCAAGGCGGAGCTGCCCGCGGAGCTGAAGCTCGGCGTGGTGACGGAAGCAGAGAGCGGCGCCATGCAGCTCGAGGTCGAGCAGAACGGTGAGAAGACCGTGTATGTCTTTTCGGATATTACGATCAACGACTGGTACGTTCCGGCAGTAAATTATGTTGTGACGAACGGCCTGATGAGCGGCACGGACGTCGGCGGCGGGCTGAGCCTTTTCCGCCCGAACTATGGCATGACCCGCGCGCAGCTTGCCATGATCCTCTATCGGTTTGCCGGCGGCGAGCCGGTCGCTGCGCCGCGCCATACCTACGGCGATGTGTCAAGCGGCGAGTGGTATTATGACTGCGTGAACTGGGCGGATACCAACGGCTACATCAAGCCGGAGAGCACGGACAGCTTCGGCGTGGAGGCGTACTGCTCGTGCGAGGAGGTGCTTGCCGTGCTGCACCGTCTGGCGGGCAGCCCGGAGTCCAATGCGCCTCTGGAGGACTATCCCTACGCGCCGAAGGTCAGCGAGACGAACCTGAGTGCGGTGCGATGGGCGTGGGAAAAGGGCCTCATCGCGGAGGATGAGTGCGTCTGGTACCCGACGCAGGCGGTCTCCCGCGCGCAGATCGCGCTGTTGCTGATGCGCTACGACCAGCTGATCGGCGCGTCCGGCGAGGCGGCGTGAAGCGTTGCAGAAGTGTGATATAAGTGCGGCTAATAATGGAAGCGATTTGCGGCGGGAAACGAGATGGATGAAATCGTCGAAACCTGTTGACAAACCGCAAAACCCGTGGTAATCTATCACATGTTCCGCGGTTGGAGCGTGTACCTTGTAAATTAAACA
>ERZ773224.2087-NODE-2087-length-22114-cov-7.990525_pt1 | contig 22114 bp, 18 predicted proteins | sample MGYA00580526_ERZ773224 | MGnify/ENA primary metagenome ERZ773224 (study PRJEB29015, sample SAMEA2737743) | human gut metagenome | biome: human gut; feature: human-associated habitat; material: faeces | place: China | collected 2012 ... | reverse complement strand
CTTTCTCGTGGATCCAGCGCGTCGAAATCGCTGGTGGTTTTCTGGTTCTCTTTTGACATCAAAAGAGAACAATCAGCCTGAATGAAAGAGCGCTCTGGCCCGCGCGGAGCGCAAAGCCATTTGACCGAAAGAAAAAACCTGCCCCGCGCCGCAGGCGCACCCGCGCGGAGCGCAAAGCCATTTGACCGAAAGAATAAAACCTGCCCCGCGCCATCGGCCCGCGCCGCAGCCTGGAAATAAAAAAGACTTCTGCACGGTGAAATGCAGAAGTCTTTTTGTTTATCCAAGGATCGCTTCTCCGCTGGAATTTGTGACGGTCAGCTCCTGTCCGGTCAGACTGGTGACAAGGGCGATATAGCTCGTCCCGGCTTCGATGTTCATGGTGCGGCCATCGGCGTCGTAGAGCAGCAGCGTGTTGTCCCGGCCCTGTGTCCAGGTGATGGTCCACAGATGCCCGCCGTTGAGCCAGACGCCGCCGCCCATGCTCAAATCGTAGTCGTAGGTCTTGCCGTCGTCCCGCAGCTCGGAGGCGCTGAACAGCACCAGCAGATTATCGAACCCGGCCTGCTGGCCGTTGTTGGCGTCCAGCTGGGGCGTGCCGTCGGCGTGGAGCATCCGGTAAAGCCCGCTGTCAGCGTCGTAGGAAAAGCTGGTGGTGTTGTCGTCGTCAAAGCAGACCCGGACATTCACCGCGTCCGGCGCGGTGGCGTCCGGCAGTTTGCCGTCTGCTTCCTGCGGAAGAAGTGCAGGGATGGACAGCACTGCGTCGGCCCCGGAGGACGCACTGTCCGCCGCGGCGGATGCGGCGCTCGTCACTCGGGATTCCGTCAGAACAGAGGAAATGCTCAGCTCGTCCAAGACATTAGAGATGGCCTCGCCGCTGGTGTACCACAGCGGTGCGTTGCTCCACTCACTGCCGCAGTCGAAGGCGGTGCGCCCGGCTTCCAGAGCATCCACGGCCCGGATGGAATAGTAATCGAGGAAGTTCTGGTCGAACTGTCCCCCGCCCCGCTGCACCGGAATGGGCTGCTGGCCCACCAGCAGCCGCCAGTAGATGTCCTGACCGGCGGCCACCGGCCCGACCTTCGGGGTCGCGGCCAGCGCCGGATAGACGAGGCAGAGCTCAGTGGACGTACCCACCTCGGTGAGGGCTTCCAGCACCACCGACGCCGAGGAAAGGCCCCACTGCGTGGTGGAGGCAGTGCTGTTCTCAATGGCCACGGCCACCGGACGCTGGCCCTGCCACTCAAGGGCAAGGCCGGTGAGCGGGTCGGTGGGGGCGGGCGTTTCCGGCTCACTGTCGCTGGGCAGAAAGGCGCAGCCTGCCAGCAGCGCGGCGGCCAAAATGAGGCAGAGCGCAGTTCGAATACGCTTCATCGTCATGTTCCTCATGGGCTTACTGGTAACTGAAATTGCTCAGCTCGTCGTTGTCCACCAGTGCAAAGTAGGTCTTGCCCCGGTTGAGGGTCATCTCTTCGCCGGACTTGGTGTAAAGCTTGAGGGGGTTGGTAGGATAGGTCTTTTCCCAGCGGCCCACCTGCACGCCGCCGCGGGTGAAGAGGTAGGCGTCGCCGCCCTTGATGTACTGCACCTCCTGCACGTCGTGGGAGTCGCCTGCGTAGGCGTCCATGTCGGCGAAGCAGACCACGACGTTCTCGAAGGTGAGCTGCTCACCGGTCAGCTCATCAACGGTGTTCTCAGTGGCCTTCTTGGAGGAGTTGTACATCTGCATCGCGTAGGTGTGGCTGAGTGCGGAGTAGCTGAACGAGGTGCGGTAGCTCGCTGAATGTACGATGGCGATTTTTTTGGCCGAGGGCTCACCCTTGAGCTTGTTGACCTCATCGGTGCGGTAGTCGGCAAAGTGGAAAAACGTCCCCTCGCTGGGAGCGTAGAGGCTGATGCCGGCATCAGAAGCGGCCTTGCAGATCTCCTTGCCGGAGGTGAACTCGGTGTGCTCGTAGGCCACATCGCGGCCGCGGTTATTGCGGTGAGAGACGAAGGGGTGGATCGGGGTCTTGAAATAATTCTTGCCGCCGATGTTCAGCCCGGAGTAGCCGTAGACGCTGACGAACTGGGTGCAGAAGATGCTCTCGCCGTCGTGGTAGTAGAGGATGTTCCAGGGCATGAGCAGCTGCAGGAACTGGTCGCGGCCCGAGCGGAGGGGACCCACCTCGGGGATGCTGTCGGCGTCGCTGAACACGGCGCACAGGCGGGTGATGCCGCCCTCGACCTTGGCCTCGATGAGCAGGTCGGCGCTGCCGATGCCCCGCTGGGGGCGGGCGTTCTGGCGCTGGGAGTTGGCGATGTTGTTGACCATGACGGCCACCGGGCGGCTGTTGGTGCTGCGCGCGGCGCCGGTGAGGATGTCGGCGTCGTACTCGGGCATGACGCCGAAGGCCGGGTCAAGCTGTTCGCCCTCGGGCGGCGGGGTGACGACCATGTCGCTGGCAGCTTCCGACGAAGCAGCGGTCTCCCCTTTTTTTGCCAGACCCTTGAGCAGGCCGGGCAGCTTGCCGCCCAGCGCGGCGCTTCCGGCCGCAGAGCAGCCGGTCAGGGCCAGCGCTGCCGCTGCCAGCCCGGAAATATGAAGGACAGACCGACGAGAGATTTTCATGATAAAACAGCCTCCTATCAAAAAGCCCCGCCGTATACGGGCCGGGACAGTTCGTTCTGCTTTGATTGTACTGGTTCGCGCCCCATTTGTAAAGAGGAAGTTGCCGCCAGAATATCCGCATCCCAGAGAGGTGACAGTAAAACTGGCTTTTATAAAAGGAACGGGTGCTCTCCCGGCGGGGGTCTGTGTGCTGCGGAAAGGCACTTTTTTGCGCTTTCCTCTTGCTTTTTTTGTGCGGGTGTGGTAATATTATTCGGCAGTATCTGTAAATCTGAAAATATGCGCTCGTAGCTCAGCCGGTAGAGCATCTGACTTTTAATCAGAGGGCCAGGGATTCGAGTTCCCTCGAGCGCACCAAAAAGCCGCGAAGATTCGTTAGAGTCTTCGCGGCTTTTTCTTTCCTCGGATCATTGCACACCACCAGAGCTGACATTGAAAATGCAATCGTACACTGCTATAATAAAATTGTGATATTATCACCAAAAATTCAAGATGCAAAGCGTTTGCGATTGGCAAACATTCAGGAGGAACGCATGGTAACAGGAGCCATTAAAAATAAGGTAGACAAAATCTGGACAGACATCTGGGCAGGCGGCATCACCAATCCGCTGACCGTCATTGAACAGCTGACCTATCTCATGTTCATCCGGTCGTTGGACGAGAAAGAGCTTGCCACCGAAGATTTTGAGAACATGGCGGGCGAAAAGATGGAGCACATCTTCCCGGCCAGCGAAGCAGGGCAGTCCATGCGGTGGAGCCGCTTCAAGGACAAGGACTCCCGCGAAATTTTCCTGACCATGCAGCAGCGGGTGTTCCCTGCCATCAAAAAGATGAAGTATGGCCGTCTGCCGGACTTTGACGCGAACGGTGAGCTGGTGGAGATCGAGGACGACCCCACCCGCCCGGATGAGGGCAACACCGCTTTTGCGCGGTACATGGACGATGCCATGTTCCTCATTCCCACGCCGCAGGTGCTGCAAAAGATCATCACCGGGCTGGAGGATCTTTACACCCACGACATTGCCGACCTTGATATGCAGGGCGACCTGTATGAGTATATGCTGGGCAAGCTGGCAACCGCAGGGCAGAACGGCCAGTTCCGCACGCCCAAACACATCCGCGACATGATGGTGGAACTGATACAGCCCACGCCGGATGACTTCATCTGCGACCCCGCCTGCGGCACGGCGGGCTTTCTGGTGTCCAGTGCGCAGTACCTCCGCACCCACTACGAGGACAGCATGACCCCGGAGCAGTGGCAGCATTTTTCCGGCCCGATGTTCACCGGCTTTGATATGGACCGCACCATGCTGCGTATTTCGGCCATGAACCTGATGCTTCACTCCATCACCAACCCGGAGATCGACTACAAGGACAGCGTGTCGAAGCAAAACTCCATTTGCAGCAAGTATACCGTTTGCCTTGCAAACCCGCCGTTCAAGGGCACTGTGGATGCTGAGAGCATCAACGACGACCTGAAAGCCGTCACCAACACCAAAAAGACAGAATTGCTTTTCCTTGCGCTCTTCCTGCGGATGCTCAAAACCGGCGGACGCTGCGCCTGCATCGTACCGGACGGCGTGCTGTTCGGTTCCAGCAAGGCGCACCAGAGCATCCGAAAAGAACTGATTGAAAACCACCAGCTGCGGGCGGTCATTTCCATGCCCTCCGGCGTGTTCAAGCCCTACGCAGGCGTGTCTACGGCGGTGCTGGTGTTCACCAAGACCGGCGCAGGCGGCACCGACAAGGTGTGGTTCTATGACATGAAAGCCGACGGCCTCTCGCTGGACGATAAGCGCACCGAGGTGAAAGAAAACGACATCCCGGACATCATCGCCCGGTTCCATAACCTTGATGCCGAAACTGACCGCAAGCGCACCGAGCAGAGCTTCTTTGTACCAAAAGAAGAAATTGCCGCCAATGGGTACGATTTATCCATCAATAAGTACAAAGAGACCGAGTATGTGCCGGTGGAGTATCCCTCGACCACGGAAATTCTGGCCGACCTGCATGAGCTGGAAATGGAGATCACCAAGGGTTTGGCAGAGTTGGAGGAGATGGTGTGATGGCGAAGTTGGGAGAGGTTTGTAATTTTTATGCAGGAACAGGTTTCCCAAATGAATATCAGGGGAGAGTGACTGGGAAGTATCCGTTTTATAAAGTTGGAGATATTTCAAAAAATGTTTTGGAAGGCAATCGAGAACTTAAAATATGTGCAAACTATGTTGACGAAGAGGTGGTTCAAAAATTAAAAGGAAGTATACTTCCCCCTAAGACCATTGTATTTGCTAAAATAGGAGAAGCGCTAAAACTAAATAGACGAGCTATTACTAGTTGCGAATGCTTGGTTGATAACAATGTGATGGGAGTAAAAGCACAAAATGGTCGATTAAATGATGAATATTTGTTTTATTGGCTACAAATGGCTACAAAATCTGAATTTAAGCGACTATTCAGAATCAACAACTGTTCCATCAGTAAAAAAATCGAGATTGCAAAATATAGAAATCAATGTTAGCCCATTAGAAGAACAAGAAAAAGTCGCAAGTACATTAAATAAGCTTTCAAGTTTAATTCTAGCTCGAAAAAAACAACTTTCCAAACTGGACGAGCTGGTAAAGGCGCGGTTTGTGGAGATGTTTGGAGATTTTGAGGTTAATCCCAAAGAATTCCCGGTGTATCACTTATGTGAACTTTGCGATGTTGGTTCGAGTAAACGAATTTATCAAGAAGAACAAAGTATAAGTGGTATTCCTTTCTTAAAAGTGGCGGACTTGAACGAGCTGATTGATACGGGAAAATATTTATGTTCGACATTTATTCCTCTTGAACGATACGAACAGCTTTTGCATAAAGAGCTAACACCCAAAGAAAATGATATTCTTATAACTTCAAGAGGAACGCTTGGAAAGTGTTATATCGTTCAATCGGATGATGAATTCTATTTTCAAGATGGTATGATTAGCTGGCTCTCCAATCTTAGTCCGAAAGTTTCAAGTATTTATATTTCATATTTGTTTGCGCAACCATATATCCAAAAACAAATTGAAAGTCTGCAAGCTGGCTCGACAGTGGCATACTTATCGATTGCGATGTTGAAGAAAATGAATGTTATTTTGCCGCCTAAAAAACTTCAAGATGATTTCGCCACTTTTGTAGAGCACGTAGACCAGCAGAAGCAGACTGTACAGCAGAGCCTCGAAAAGCTGGAATTGATGAAAAAGGCACTGATGCAGGAATATTTTGGGTGAGGCCTTTTGCTATCAAAGAGAAATAAATGTAACAGTGAAAAGATAAATTGAACAAATAAGTTACTAACTCGAAAAAGAACGAGAGTAAATAAATTATTTGCGCTAAATTGCGAAAAAAGTATAGACGCCTGATGCAAAGCATGATATAATAGGTAAAAATTGGAAAATAAAGAGAGGAGTACCTATTATGAATCAGTTCTATAATCAGATGTTTAATCCGACCTATGTGAATCAGAGCTTTTATCAATCGATTCCATCGCAGACGATGTGGCAGTATCGGCAAGACCAAAATGCAGAGGTTCAAAAGGCTGTGAAAGCAACACGTGATCTGTGTGAAGCTGTAAATAAGTTGGATGCGGAACATCAGCAGCAGGCGTTTTATGCCTGTTTGATGGTATTAGCTTCGGAACTAGGGTGGAATAACTAAAAAAGTAATTTTCGTATGAATGATGAAATTAAGACAAATCGGTGTTGTGAATGAGTTACACGAACATTTATATTGATGATTACGGAAAAGAAACTTTCATTCAAAATGTATCGGAAGAAACAGTACAAGAAGTTGAGAAAAATATTGCGGCCATTCAAGAATTCATGAATGAAACAGACTACTATGACATGTTAAAAGGAAATCTGGATGATTTTATTGAATTCGCTGAAAAAGTTGACCCGCTTGACATTAAAGCTTTTTCTAAATTAAATCGAATGTTTATAAACTGGTTAAACATGTTTTATGTATGGGAACAATATCATCAGAGGTATTATCGACCGATATTTGAAAAACTGAGCAGAAAATATTATGATGGATTTTATGAATATAGAATGGCGTTTCATTTGAGAAGATACACGACACATCAAAGATGTTGTATAACCCGAATTGAGGTGAACTTGGAAACAGGTGACGCGGACTTTTTAATAGGAATTCAAGAATTGTTAAAGAATGGAAGTGATATGAATAAAAAGATAAAAGAGGAATTGAATCAACAAGTGGATGAAGATGATTATATTGAAATACGGGAATTTACAAGAAAATTTTCTCAAATGATTGAAAAATTTCAAAAAGAACTATGGTCAAAAGAGTGGACGATTGTAAAGGAAGCCGTTAGAGCATTAAATCGACATATCAAAGTAGAAAACAGTCGGATATCCCAAAGCTATATTAAGATGGAGGGTGAAAACAAAAAACTCATTGATATAGTTCAACCGATTTTTATGCTCTACAAAAAACTTGAAGAATTACGGCAAGGATATTCGCTAACTACATTAGATGAATTTGATTTGTGATACGAAATTGAAAAGAACTCACCGCTACGGTTAGCTTCTCATATGTTCAATTAGAAAGGAGCCCCACCATGTCCAACTTCTCCTATCTCTCCACCCATCCCGAATATTCCCTCTTTGCCAATTCTGCCATCGAGGCCGAGAAAGTGTTCTCCACCTCCCCGGCGATGTGCGCGGTGGGGTGCCGGAAGGCGTTGGAGCTGGCGGTGAAGTGGGTGTATGCGGCAGACAAAACCATCACGATGCCCTACAAGGACAACCTGCAATCCCTGCTGCACGAGCCGAGTTTCCGGTTCGCGGTGGACCGGGATGTGTGGAGCGTGCTGCCCAGCATCGTGAAGGCGGGCAATCTGGCGGTACATACGGGGCACAGTGTGTCGGCGGCGGATGCAGTGTTCAGCCTGCGGGGGCTGTTCGATTTCATCCAGTGGGTGGATTACTGCTACGGCACGGACTATGTGGAGCGCTCCTTTGATGAAACAGCCATCCCCGGCGAAAAGGTAGCACTGGACGAAAAGAAGATCCGGGAACAGGAAAGTTTACTGTCCCAGAAGGATGCCGAGTTGGAAGCCTTGCGCAAGCAGGTGGAGAGCCTTTCGGCGGCGTACACGGCCAGCAAACAGCAGAACCAGCAGAGCCGCAGCTTCACCGCCGCCGACCTGACCGAGGCCGAAACGCGGCGGAAGATCATCGACATCGACCTCAAGGCCATGGGCTGGAAGTTTACCGGGCCGGATGCCGATGTGCGGACCGAGTACGAAGTGGACAACATGAACGGCGTGCTGGGGCAGAAGGGCTATGCAGACTATCTGCTGATGGGCAAGGACGGCTTGCCGCTGGCGGTCATTGAAGCCAAGCGCAGCACCAAAGACCCCAACATCGGGCGCAAGCAGGCGCAGCTTTATGCAGACTGTCTGGAGCAGAAGTTTGGCCGCCGTCCGATGCTGTTTACCACCAACGGCTACACCACCTATTTCTGGGATGAGCAGAGCGGCCCGCAGCGTGCTGTGAGCGGGGTGTTCTGCAAGGACGACTTGCAGAAGCTGATGAACCGCCGCGCCGAGAAAAAGCCGCTGGATACCATCGAAATTGACGATAAAATCACCGACCGTTACTACCAGAAAAACGCCATCCGGGCTGTCTGCGCCCACATCGCGCAGGGCTTCCGGCGCAATCTGCTGGTCATGGCTACTGGCACGGGCAAGACCCGCACCGCATCCAGCCTGACCGATGTGCTGAGCCGGGGCGGTCATGTGACCAACGTGCTCTTTCTGGCGGACCGCACCGCGCTGGTCAAGCAGGCAAAGGACGACTTCAAAAAGTATCTGCCGGACCAGTCGCTGTGCAACCTATGCTCCTCCAAGGACGATAAGGCCGCGCGCATCGTGTTTTCCACCTATCCCACCATGCTCAACGCCATCGACAACGCCAAGACCAAGGACGGCGTACCGCTGTTTTCGCCTGCCCACTTTGACCTTATCATCGTGGACGAGAGCCACCGCAGCATTTTCAAGAAATACCGTGCCATTTTTGATTATTTTGATGCGATTCTGGTGGGCTTGACCGCCACCCCGAAAACCGATGTAGACCGCAACACCTACGACTTTTTCGAGATGGAACACGGCATCCCCACCTACGCCTACGATTACGACACGGCGGTCTACACCGACCATGTGCTGGTGCCTTACTACAACTACGAGGTCAAGACGAAATTCACAGAAGAGGGCATCCACTACGACCAGCTTTCACCGGAGGATAAGGCCCGCTACGAGGACGATTTTGCCGAGGACGACACCCTGCCCACTTTTATCCCATCCGAAAAGCTGAATAAGTTCATCTTCAACGCCAACACCGTGGACACGGTGCTGCAAGACCTGATGGAACGCGGCATCCAGACGGCGGGCGGCGACCGAATCGGCAAGACTATCATCTTTGCCCAGAACAAGCGCCACGCGGAGTTTATCCGAGAACGCTTCGGCAAGCTCTACCCGCAGCTGGAGACCCAGTACCCGGGATTCATCCAGCGGGTGGTCTGCGACGACGCCTATGCGCAGTCCATCATTGACGATTTCAAGCAGCCGGACAAGCCGCCGTTTATTGCGGTCTCGGTGGATATGATGGACACGGGCATCGATGTGCCGGAGTGTGTGAATCTTGTGTTTTTTAAAAAAGTGCGCAGTAAAACGAAGTTCTGGCAGATGATCGGCCGTGGTACGCGGCTCTGCCCGTCCCTTGCCTGCGTGGATGCCATCGACGGCGAATATACGGGCAAACGACGGTTTCTGATTTTTGACTACTGCGGCAACTTTGAGTTTTTCCGTCAGAAACCCAACGGCTACGAGGGCACGGACACCAAGAGTCTGTCCGAGAGCATTTTCTGCAAGCAGGTGCGGATCGCCGCCGCGCTGCAGGATGGAGCCTATACAGACGAAAAATACCAGAACTGGCGCAAGATCTTAACGGAGACCTGCCGCGCCGAGGTGGGAGCGCTGAACCCGGAGCTGGTATCCGTGCGGCTGCACCGACAGGCCGTGGAACACTATCAAAAGCCGGAAGCCTTTGTCAGCCTGACCGAAACGGACAAGGGCACTCTGATGAAAGAGGTGGCACCGCTCATCTCGCTGGACGACAAAGATGAAGCCGCCAAGCGGTTCGATAACTTTGTGTATGGCTTGCTGCTCTGTGAACTGGAAGGTCTGCCGGGGCTGGGCCGCGCCCAGAAACAGCTGCGCAGCACGGCGGCAATGCTGGAAGGGAAAGCTACCATCCCACAGGTGCAGGCAAAGTTGTCCCTCATCCGGGAGGTGCAGACAGACGAATTTTTGACCTCGCATGATCTGCTCCGCTTTGAGGAAATGCGGCAGGAACTGCGGGAGCTCATCAAGTTTCTGGTGGACGGTGTAGAAGGGCAAAAGCCTGTCTACACGGCCCTTGCCGACCCGGTACTGGAACAGACCGAGGGCAAAACGCTGGATTCCGGCTACGATTTCGGCGAGTACCGGGAACGTGTGAACCGCTACATCATGGAGCACCGCAGCGATACGCTGGCCATCCACAAGTTGACCCAGAACATTCCGCTCTCGCAGGGCGATTACACCGAGCTGGAACACATCTTCACCAGCGAACTGGGCAGCAAAGAAGATTATGCCCGGGAGTTCAGGGATACCCCGTTTGGTCTGCTGGTGCGCAAGGTGGCAAAGCTGGACCACGATGCTGCCATGCAGGCCTTTTCAAAATTTATCAATGACGAATCGCTGAATGCAAAGCAGATCGCGTTTGTTCAGAAGGTTATTCATTACATCGAGCAGAACGGTTATGTGGAAAGCAAAGCGGTTCTGATGAAACCACCCTTTGACCAGCCCATTTTGTTTACCCGCCTGTTTGATGGCAAAACGGGCGGAGAACTGATGGAAACCATTGATGCCGTCCGGGAAAATGCTGTCCACGTAACAGCATGATCCGGCACTGGATGCACAAACCGCACGGTCGGAAAACACGATAATTCGCTATAAAATGGCGATATAGCGCAACCTCTATAAATCGAGATATGTGCCCTGTCTGCTCTTTTAATCAGAGGGCCAGGGATTCGAGTTCCCTCGAGCGCACCAAAAGGACGATAAACCGTTGAGATAAACGGTTTATCGTCTTTTTTGTTTTATATAGGCTTTTTGGGCTTGTACCTGTGATTTTTTCAAAAATTTTAGAGGTCAGAGGTACAAAAATGAAGAAGATCCAGAAGAATTATGAGCTGAACGCAGGCGAGAGCTTCCGCCTCGACAAGAACAGTCTCCACGGCGTCACGGCGCAGGGCCGCTTCAAGATGAGCCTGCTGCTGGTGCTCGAGTAAAAACATCTGTGGAACGCAGAAGACCGACGGCTTTCCGGGATGGAGGGCGGTCGGTCTTTTTGTTCAAAACAGGAAAATACTGGAACGGAAAAGGGCGCAATATACCTTATAAATGGCGTTTCAAAAGCAGAAATTTGGCTCAACGTCCAAAATTAAGGTTTGGATGCTTGACAAAGCGGAGATAGGATAGTACACTCAAAAAGAAAATTGATGCATAGCATCCTCAAGGTGAAAAAGATTCACAGAAGAACGGGCGTCTCCGAACTGAAAACGGAAGGAGGCTAGGGACATGACGCTGTTTTCTTACGAAATTTTCGATGCAGTCGCGCGTCAGGGCAGCTTTAACAAAGCGGCCCAGCAGCTGCATCTGACCCCCTCTGCCATCAGCCATGCCATCGCGGTGATGGAGGCTGAGCTTGGCTTTACCTTATTCAACCGCGGCAAAAACGGCGTGACCATGACCAGCTATGGCGCTTCGCTCTACCCGTCCATCCGGGCGGTGCTCAACAGCGACGAGGCCCTGCAGCAGAGCATCGCCCGCCTCAACGGCCTGGAAAAGGGCAAGGTGAAGCTGGGTGCATTCAACTCGGTCTGCGCCGGCCTGCTGCCCCAGATCCTCAAGAGCTTCATGGCAAGCTACCCCCAGATCGAAGTCGAGGTCTATCAGGGTACTTACGACGACGTGAAGGAGTGGCTGCGCACCGGTCAGGTGGACCTGGCCTTCCTGTCCGCCAGCTGCCGCGAAGAGTTCAACCTGACCGAGCTGTTCCGTGAGCCGCTGCTCTGCATCGTGCCGCAGGACTGGCCCGAACCGCCAAACGGCATTATGACGCCGGAGCTGATGAACGGCCAGAGTTTTGTCGTCCAGTGCGACGCCACCGACGCCGAGATGCGCCAGTTCCTCAAGAAATACTCCATCTCCACCGAGCGCCGCTGCCACGTCATCGACGACCAGTCCAACATCGCCATGGTGGAGGCGGGCCTCGGCATCTCCATCATGCCCCGGATGCTGCTGCGCAGCTGCACGGCGGCGGTCAAGATCTACCCCATCGAGCCGGAAGAGTACCGGGTGGTGGGTCTGGCTGTCCAGCGCCCCACGGCGATGGCTCCGGCGGTCGAGCAGATGTTCCACCACATCGTGGACTTCTGCCGCCAGATGGACCCGCAGCTTCTCTGAGAATACGAAAATGACCGGGCCGCAGCGATGCGGCCCGGTTTTTACATCCCCGATCGGCAGAGTTGATGATTGAATCCGCTGGAAAAATACGGTATACTATAGCAAATCACCTATACGATAGAAATGTCAGAGGTTTATGAAAGCAGCAAGGGGGAAAGACCATGAAACGACGTGATTTCTGTAAAGCGCTGGTTTGCAGTGCAGCTCTTGCGCCCGGGCTGGCACTGCCCCGGGCTGAGGCGGCGGCAAAAAGCCAGACGGTGGGCCGGGCAGTCCCGGCAGGCAATTATACAATGTCCTTCCGCAGCGAGCTGAGCCAGATGGACATTGAGCACGAATATTACTACAGCGACAGCTTTTTTGCGCACAGCTCCATCCAGTACGACCACCAGCTGGCGCTGGCGACGCTGGGCATGGTGACGGCTGCTTTCAATACATGGGCCAGCGATGCGAAATATTGGGCCAACGGGGACGTGGGCCGCGAGAACAGCCTCGACGCAGCCTATACCAAGCTGGGCTTCGGCGACGTGAAATACCGCTATTATGATGTCGATGTGGGCAAGGCGGGCGACTTCGTGGGCTGGTCCACGGCCCGCAAGACCATCACCCTGAACGGGAAGCGCACCACCATCGTGGCGCTCATCCTGCGCGGCGGCGGCTACGGCGGCGAGTGGGTGAGCAATCTGCACACCGGCGCGGGCCACGCCCACAGCGGCTTCATCATCCCGGTGCATGAGGTGTTTGCCGATTTGAAGAACTATCTGGCGGCAGCTCGGCAAAAGGGAGAGCTGGGCGTCGTCAAGCTCTGGATGGGCGGCTACAGCCGCGGTGCGGCGGTGGCGAACCTTCTGGCCGCCCGGGTCAACAGGGAGCTGTCCGGACTGGAACGGGAGAATGTCTTCGTCTACACCTTTGCGACGCCGGTGGCCCTCGGCCCGCAGGACTACCCCGACTTGCAGCAGGACTACGACAACAACCACAACGCCGACGGCAGCCTGAAAGAGAGCTGGGGCGAGAGCAACATCTTCAACATCATCTCCAGCGGCGACATCGTGCCGCATCTTCTGCCCGAGGAGTGGGGCTTCCACCGGAACGGCAACGACCGCTTCCTTCCCTCCACCCGGAACGAGGAAGAGCTGGAAGACCTGAACGAGATGGGCAAGAACGATTTCGGCCCGACGCCGCTGGACTTCAGCTGGCTGGCCACCGACAAAGAGACGGACGAAGTCATGCTCAGTATGGAAGAGTACTTCATCTCCCGCGAGAACTACCACGAAAAATACGAAGCCGCGCTGATGGACATGATACAGTGCGCCTTTATCCGCTCGGAGAAGGAGGTCACGCAGAACAAAGTTCTGGACGATGGCGAGGTCATCCAGCGGCTGCGCACCCTCACCCATCTGAAGAATATGGATTACTGGAAGATCTCCCGTGCCGTCTGGGCGGCATCTACCATGAGCCGTGCCGTGCTCAAGCGGGTCGATGTGGAGAATATCCCCATCCGTGCGCAGCAGATCGTCGTGCCGATCCTGGCGGTGGGCCTTTGCTATGGCCTTGAGAGCGAGGCTGTGAGCCTCATTGCAAAGTACATCCTGATGTTCGTGGCGATGAAGAGCGCGCCCGACGACGCCATCCGGGCGGCGTTCTGCCACCACTGCGAGAATTACATTGCTCTGATGGAATATTACGCCCCCTCAGAGCACTGCATGGAAGCCACCACCCGCACCTGAAAACCGAAAATTCGGAGACAGCAGACCGCTGCCGGAGTCGAAAGACCCCGGCGGCGGTTTTTCATGCGTAAAATTTTTTGCGCTGGCACGCAATGACATCCTTCGTGTCCGGTAAACGGTATCCTGATAACGCAAAGGGCGGCATCCCCGCCGGGAGCGAGAATGAAGGAGGGCTGTTGTATGCGGAATCGACTGGAACGGAGGCGGCTGACACTGCGCGCCGCAGCACTGTGCATCGTGCTGGTGCTGCTGTGCGGCTGTCTGCTGCCCGCATTTGCCGAAGGGCCGGAGCGGACGGACAGCGTGCCGGACCAGACATGGGACGAGGAAATAGAGGACGAGCCTGCCTGGGACGAAGAAGAGGACATCCAGACAGACGAGCCGGTGCTTCTGCCCGCGGAAGGCGGCATCCCCGTCGTGGTGGACGGGCTGGATGACATCGGGCTGCCCGACGAGACGCCGACGCCGGACAGCGGGGCCGTCAAAGCGGACGAGCATTTTGAGAGGACCTATCTCTTCTGGCTCAGCGAGTCGGATGAGGCCGACGGCGGCCTGCCCTACGCGGAACAGACCGTGGGCAGCGGCGAAGAGCTTCTGATGCCCGAAGAGCCGGAGGTGGAGGGAAAGAGCTTCCGTTTCTGGTACAGCCGGGACGACGAAGGGACGGCGGTCCGCTTCGTGCCGGATGAAGGACCGCTCTGGCCGGAAGCGGACAGCGAGTGCAGCCTCTACGCCTCTTTCATCGACGATGAGACCCGGCAGGAGGAGTCTGTTTCAGACGAGGAAGAAGACATTGCCGTTCTGCCGGAGCTGTGGGAAGAACGGCCCGCCGCCGAGGAGGAAACGCCTCTGGATGAGGCAGAACAGCCCGAAAAAGGCAGATCCCCTGAGGAAGATGCCGACTTGGCCGACGACAGCGTAGCCGAGGACAAAAACACCCTGCCTGCGGACGAACTTGATGAGGATGCACCGGGCTGGGGCGATCAGACTCAGGAGGAATCGGCGGCAGTCTTCCTGCTCAAGACCCCCACCAGCCTGCCCGGCAGCAATGACCCCAGCCAGTGGGCGCCGGACAACAGCGAGTGCAAGTGGGTCGGCAAGGTGAAGACCTACGGCGCGGCATGGGAAGATAACGGCAAGAACATCCTGACAGATGTGTCAGACTATGTTGTATCGTGGCCGGGCGGCGCGACTGGCGACGCATGGTCGCTGAAACCGGGCGATGACTACTGGGACGAGGTCGTCGATGAGATATGGGACGAGTATAAGGACACCATCGAAGAGGCTACCGGCGTCGAAGGGCTGACGCAGGACGATCTGGAGAGCATCGTGGTGACGCCGTACAAGATCTCGCGCAGCAACGGGACAAAACCGGATAAGCATATCGACTGCATCATCAGCGTCAAAAGCAGGAAAAACTTCACGGCCCGGTTCAACGTCCGCGCCCCGGGCGAGGACGACTACAGCATCCGGGAAAGCCGCGAGTACCAGGGCGGCGAGCGGGTGGAAGAGACGACGGCGGACATCGAAAAAGAGCTCGACATCGGCGGTGCGCGCTACGTCTTCGACGGCTGGTACAAAGAGCTCCCCGGTTCGGTGACGGATGAGCCAGACCCGAAGGAAAAGGTATCGCAGGACAAGTGGGAAGAGGGCTATGAGCCCACCGACAAAGAGCTGGAAAACGGCGTCGTCAACTTCTATGCCCACTACGTTCTGGCCGATATAGACCCGGACACCGGCGTGGAGACAAACTTCTTCGGACTGCCGCTGATGCTGTGTGCCGGTGCGGCCGTTCTGGGCTGCAAAAACAGAAAGAAGGAGGAAGATGAGTGAAGGAACCAAACGAGGCGCTTGCCCCGGAGGCCCCGCCCGGGACGCCGGAAGCGGACCTGTCTGGACCGGCGAAGCCGGAAAAAAGCCCCCTGCTGCGGGAAGTGCGCAGTCTGGCGGTGCGGCTGGCGGTGTTCGCCGCCCTGCTCTGGGTGCTTCTGACGCAGGTGTATCTGGTGACGCAGGCGTCCGGCAGCGAGATGTTCCCAGCCGTGAAGGACGGCGACCTGGTGCTGGGCATCCGGCTGGAAAAAGACTATGCCAAGAATGATGTCGTGGTATATGAGCGCTCGGGAAGGCTGCGGGTGGGCCGCGTGCTGGCCCGGGGCGGGGACATCGTGACCCTGAGCGAGAGCGGCGTTGTGGAGGTCAACGGCTCGGCGCAGGGCGGCGGCATCCTCTACCCCACCTACCCCAAATCTCTGCTCAGCTACCCCTACGCTGTGCCGGAGGACAGCGTCTTCATTCTGGGCGACTGCCGCACACAGGCCGAGGACAGCCGTGACTTCGGCCCGGTGCAGTGCAGTGCGGTCAAGGCAAAAGTCATCACCCTCATCCGGCGGCGGGGGCTCTGAGCCGCCAAAAACCATACAGGACAAGATAGGAGGAACTCTAGGATGAAACAGAACAAGGCAGAAAAGCTTCTCGCAGGGGTGCTTTCCATCTCTCTGGCCATGGGCGTCAGCGTCATGCCCGCCTTTGCGGCCAGCGGCGAGACGTATGCGGACATGGACAGCGTGGTCATCAAGAAAAACTACGAGCTGGCCAACGAGGGAACCTTCTCCCCGGCGGAGACGTTCAGCTTCGACATCGAGGCGGACAATGTCACCGATGCGTCGGACGACATTAAAGCTGGAGATTATATGCCGACTGTCGGCGACGTGACCTACGCACAGGGCGAAGCCGGCAGTGCGAGTAAGACCAAGAAAATCGAGATCAAGCTGCCCGAGTACGACAGCGTGGGCGTCTACACCTACATCATCCATGAGGTGGCGGGCAACAGCGCAGGCGTGACCTACTACGGCAACGCCATCCTGCTGCGGGTGACGGTCATCGAGCAGGACGGCAAGCTCCGAATTGCCGCTGTCCACACCGAGGACCCGGAATCCACCGGCGAGGGCAAGAAGGACGACTTCGACAACCTCTACTCTGCCGGTAAGCTGGAAGTCCACAAGGACGTCGAGGGCATCATGGGCAATAAGGACAAATACTTCAAGTTCACGGTGCAGCTGACCGGCGAGGAGGGCAAGACCTATCAGGACAGCTACGCCATCACCGGCGGCAGCTATGACGCGAACCCCGACTCGATCGAGATCAGGCCCGGCGAGACGACGGAAGCGACCTTCTATCTGAAAGACGACGATACCATCCACATCGAAAACCTGCCCTACGGTGTCGAGTACAAGGTGTCTGAGACACCGGTCGCAGACTATGTGACGACGGAGACCGGAACCGAGGGCGAAGTGGATGAGGCGGTCGAGCAGGCGAACTTCACCAACACCAAGGGCGGCACCGTGGATGCCGGTGTGGTGCTGGACAGCGCACCCTATCTCTTCACCCTGACGGGTGCTGCGGGCGTCGGGCTGCTGCTGACCCTGCGCCGCCGCCATCAGAAGTAAGCGCGGAGGAAATAAGGAAAGGGAGGTGAGGAACATCCGGTGGCAGAAGATGGCCCTGCGGGCGGCGAACGGCCTGCTGGACGGGGTGACGGCTCTGCTGGTGCTGCTGGCGGTGGTCTGGTCGGGCTATGCGCTGTGGGACAACAGCCGGGTGTACGCCGCTGCCGACAATGTGCAGGCCGGGCTGTTGGCCTTCAAGCCCCAGCCGCAGGAGGACAACAGCCTCTCCTTCGGCCAGCTGCGGGACATCAACCCCGATGTCTGCGGGTGGCTGACGCTGGACGGCACGGCCATCGACTACCCGGTGGTGCAGGGCGAGAGCAATTTCACCTATCTGAACACCGACGTCTACGGCAGCTTTGCGCTGGCGGGAAGCATCTTTCTGGATGTTGACTGCGACGCGGACTTCAGCGGGCGGTATTCCCTGCTCTACGGCCACCATATGGAGAACGGGCGGATGTTCGGCGACCTCGACAAATACAAGGACGGCGCATTCTTCCGCCAGAACACCACCGGCACCCTGACGCTGCCCGGCGGAAGCTATCGGCTGGAAGTGCTGGCCTGCCTTGTGGTGCCTGCGTCGGAACAGGCCATCTTTGCCCCGGGCAAGTGGCGCTCGGACGCAGGCGGGCTACTCCCCTTTGTGGAGGAGAATGCCCTTCAGATGGATGCACAGGCCCTCCGTGCGCTGGAAGAGGAGCCGGAAGGAGCGCAGTTCCTGGCGATGGCTACCTGCTCGGGGGAGTACACCGACGCGCGGACGGTGGTGCTGGCCCGGATGGAACCAATGTCAGACCTGCAAAACGGAAAGGAGGAGAGCTTATCATGAGAAGGCTCCCGAAAATGGCAGCGGCCCTGCTGGCAGCAGCGCTTGCGGTAGGCGCTGCCCTGCCCGCTCTGGCCGCAGACCAGCGGGCGGAGCTGGAACTGGAGGCGTCCGTCCGCTGCACCGGAGAGGCAGCTGACGAGACGCTGACGGTGCGGCTGACCGCGTTGGACGGCGCGCCGATGCCGGAAGGCTGTGACGACGAGGCTGAGCTGGATTTTCCGGCCCGGGACTGCCGCGACGCCGACGACAAGACCCTGACGAAGACTTTTGATGCCATCGTCTACACCGCGCCCGGCATATACGAGTATACGGTCACTCAGGACGCGGGCGGACGGAAACGGGCCGACTACGACGACACCGTCTTTTACCTGAAAGTCATGGTGGCGTGGGACACCGACGGTGAGCTGAAAGGACACGTGTCTGTCCGGCGGGACGGGGACGACGGGACAAAGACGGAACTGCTCTTCAGGAACAGCTACCGCAGCACCGACCCCCTCCCCCCGCCGGTGACGCCGCCCTATGTGCCGGATAAGCCGACGCCGACCCCGAAGCCGGTGGAGCAGCCGGGCGAGATCACAGTCATCCGCCCGCCGACACCCTCGGCAGAGATGCCGGATGAAGTCATCCCGGCTGCGGAGCCGGAACCGGTGGGGACCCTCATCCAGACCGGCCAGCTGCTCTGGCCCGTGCCGGTGCTGGTAGGCGGGGGCATCGCCCTCGTGGCGGTGGGCCTCTGGCTGAGCCGAAAGCGCAGACACGATGCGTAGGCTGGTGCCGGAGCGGCTCTGCCTGCTGCTGGGAAGTGCCTTGGTGCTGGCAGCGGTCTGTCTCTACGTCTACGACCGGCTCGAGGATGCAAGGGCAGGCGCTCAGGCCGCTTCGGCGGTGAGCCAGCTGCGCCAGAGCCAGAGCATCGCGGCAGTGTCGGAGACAGAACAGCCCGCAGACAGTGCGGAAAGCCTGCCCACGGAAGATGCAGAGTCCGAGCCGGAATCGGTTTCGGAACCCCCGGCGTCAAGCATCGAGCGGGAGTATCTGGGGGTGCTGACCATCCCCGCTCTGGGCTTGGAACTGCCGGTGCAGACCGAGTGGAGCAAGGCGAACCTCAAGGTCTCGCCCTGCCGTCAATGCGGCAGTGCGGCGGGCGGAGACCTTGTCATCGCGGCCCACAACTACAAGTCCCATTTCGGGCGGCTGAGCAGCCTTTCGGAAGGCGACGAGGTGCGTTTCACTTCACAGGACGGCGCTGAGGCAGTGTACACTGTGGAGCGGACCGCGCAGGTCTCGCCCGAAGAACCCGAAGCCCTGCGGGAGGGCGGCTGTCCCCTCGTGCTCTACACCTGCACCCCCGGCGGAAAAGCGAGGGTAGTGGTGTACTGCCAGAGAGAAAATGCGGCATGAAAAAACAGGAGCGGAAAGCCTGCGGCTTTTCGCTCCTGTTTTTGGTCGTTGTTTAATCTACACAGAAATAGAAATTCTCCGGAACAGGGAAAGACTCTTCGGCGGAGCTGACGCTTACGCGGTAAAGGTAACCTTTACGGAGGTGATAGATCGCAGAGGTGTCGGTATATTCAAGATCGGGCCCGAAGGGGTCGTAATCATCCTCAATGTCAATGAGGGTATTGGGGTCCTGACCGGCTTCCACTACGGCTTTTACATCTGCAATGGTCTTGCCCTTATAAAGGTCCATGTTATAACTCCAGGAAGGAGTAGTGACGACGGTGCCTTCGGGAACATGGAATACAAAATAACTCTCGTTCGTGCGGGCTGTGTCGCCGTAAGGAACGCTTACAGTGATCTGTTCCACACTGTTCAGCGGCTGAGAGAGGGTATAGGTGCCATCGGTGATCCAATCAGAAGTAAAGGCACCATAAAGAGACCACATATCCTTTGATACACCGATGACCTCATCCTTTTCTACAGTATAAGCCCGGATAGAGGTGGAGCCGACCTGATATTCGACGGTCACAGCCAGATCTTTCTTTTTCTGTGCGCCATCGACAGTGGTAACAGTGGAACGCTTTTCTTCATACTTTACGGGAGCTGCTGCGGCACTGGCACTTAAAGTGACCGCGCTCAGAATCAGTGAGGCAGCTGCCAGAACTGCGAATCTTTTCAGAAAATGCGGACAGGGCTTCATATTCTTTCCTCCTGTATTACATGATACAATAAATTGAATCCAATTCGATTATAGGCGTCGAAGAAAAAAACATCAAGAGAGAAATACGATTTTGGAAGAAAAGACAAAATGTCGGCAGCTTTATTGTGCAGTCGCATCTTCGGTATCGGTCATGATGAACCAGAACACGGTGCCTTTGCCCACAGTGCTGTGGACGCCGAAGCGGAAACCGTGCTGCTGGAAAATGGCTTTGGTGATGGAGAGGCCGAGGCCGGTCCCCTGCTTGCCTGCGTCGGAGCGGGAGCGGTAGTAGCGGTCGAAGATATAGGGCAGGTCCTCGGCAGAGATGCCGGGGCCGTGATCTTCCACCTCCACCCGGACGCCCTCGGGGCAGCGGAGCGCCCGCAGCACGAAGATGCCGTCTTCGCCGATGTGGTGCATGGCGTTGCCCAAAAGGTTATGCAGCGCGCGCTGCATCATGTCGGGGTCGGCACAGACGGGAAGCTCTTCGTCGGGGATCTCCAGCTTGAGCTGCCAGCCGTTCTGGGCGCAGACGGCGTCGTAACGCTCGCTGACTTCATCGCAGAGCTGGCCCATGTCGAAGTGGACCTTCTCGCACTTGAGTGCGCCGCTCGTGACCTTGCTCAGCTCCATGACGCTGGAAACAAGGGCCGTCAGGCGGTCGGTCTCGTCCACGATGATGTTCATCTGCTCGTCGCGGTGCTTCTTGTCGTCGCCGGTCAGATCGCGCACCGTCTCGGCATAGCCCTTGATGAGGGTGAGCGGGGTGCGCAGGTCGTGGGAGACGTTGGCCAGCAGGTCGCGCTGCATCTGGGAGGCGTGCTGGACCTCTTTTGCCATGTGGTTGAACTCCTGGGCCAGGTCGCCCAGCTCGTCGTTCCGCACCGAGTCCACATGGACGGCGTAGTTGCCCTGCGCCACCTGCCGCGCAGCCCCGGAGAGAGCCCGCAGAGGCTTTGTGAACCACTCGCTGAACAGCCATGCCGCCGACATCGAGAACGCGAAAATGAGGGCCGCAGCCAGCGGCAGGACGGTGCTGAGCACCTTGCCGGCCTCGGCCACGTGCATCAGGCTGGTAGTCACCAGCACAGTGTAATTTCCGTCGGAGGTCATCCGGCCCACCATCAGCTGGACCGAGCCGGAGGGGGTGGGCGGGTTGATCTTCCGCACCACTGTGCCGCCGCTCTCCCGGCAGAGCTGCCGCATGGCGCGGGCCGTGGTGTAGGCGGTCTGTTCATCGGCAGTGTCGGTGGGGCGGGTGCGGTGAAGGTTGCAGTAGGACAGGTTATCCACCTTGAAGATCTGCCGCAGGGTGGTGTCGGAGATGTCGATGCAGAAGCTGCTCATCCCGCCCAGCTCGAAGATGTCGTCCCGCAGCGCGTTGAAGAAGGTGTTGTTGACGTACAGTCGGCTGCCGAAGGCCCAGTAGGAGAGGGTCTCGCCCTTCCCGATGGCCTCGTCCATCCGGGCCACGATGGCCTCGGCCTGCTTGGTGAGCTGCTTCTGGATATGGGTGGTGTAGAGGGGTTCCAGCAGCTGGGTGCTCAGAAACCAGAACAGCCCCACCAGCAAGAGGCAGATGAAGCACAGAAAGCCCATGAGCTGGCCCCGGATGCCGATGGTGCGCCGTGTTTTGCTCGTTTGCCGCATGAAGAGCAGAGCCTCCGCTTAACGCGCCGCGTCGGGGTCGAACTTGTAGCCGATGCCCCAGACAGTGGCGATGTAGCCGCGGCACTTGCCCAGGTGGCCGCGCAGCATCTTGACGTGGGTGTCCACGGTGCGGTCCTCGCCGAAGTAGT
>ERZ773224.2073-NODE-2073-length-22177-cov-8.297125_pt1 | contig 22177 bp, 19 predicted proteins | sample MGYA00580526_ERZ773224 | MGnify/ENA primary metagenome ERZ773224 (study PRJEB29015, sample SAMEA2737743) | human gut metagenome | biome: human gut; feature: human-associated habitat; material: faeces | place: China | collected 2012 ... | reverse complement strand
TTGGAGACCCGTCCCCCTTTCCCGTTTTTTTCTTACCCTTCTATAACATTCAAAATTTGTTTTTCTAAATCTTTAATTTTCTCGTTAATTCTAAACACATCAGCATCTTTAAGTCCACCATTATTCATATCATCTCTAACAGCATTATCCATATCATTAATTTCTGCTCTTAATTTTTCTAATCTCTTCAATACTTCTGATTTCATATTAACAGGTAATTTCTTGTCAATTTTATGTGTTAATTTAACATCTTCATCTACATTTATTTCGTATGTTTCGCCATAACTTGGTATTATAACTGGCAATTTTGCTTCTTCTTCAATTATCCCTCCAAGTACTTCTTGAGATTCTTCTTCACCATGTATTAAAAATACTTGTTTTGGTTTTTTGATAAATGAATATACAAAATTCATTAATCCATCTTGATCTGCGTGTCCTGAATATCCTTCTATATATTCAATTCTAGCGTTTACTGCTATTTCTTCTCCAAATATTTTTACTTTTTTTGCTCCATTTACTATGCTATATCCAAGTGTTCCTGGTGCTTGATATCCTACAAATAATATTGTTGAATTTGGATTCCATAAATTGTGTTTTAAATGATGTTTTATTCTTCCTACTTCACACATTCCACTTGCTGATATTATTATACATGGTTCTGGGTTTTCGTTTAAGGCTTTTGATTCATCGGCAGTTGTTGTAAATTTAAGTCCTGGGAATTCTAGTGGTCGGTCTCCTTTTTTTATTTCTTCTTGTGTTTCATCATCAAATAGATTCATATTTTCTTTAAATACTTCTGTTGCAGATATTGCAAGTGGGCTATCTACATATACTGGTGCTTTCATTAATGTTTCATATTCTTTTATGAATTTTTCGTCATCTTTTGTTTCTTTTATTTTATTTAGTTCATATAATATCTCTTGTGTTCTTCCTACTGCAAATGATGGTATTACAACTGTTCCTTTATTATCAAGTGTTTCTGATACTATATCCAAAAACATTTCTGCCTTTTGATCATTTTTAATGTGCTTTCTGCTTCCATATGTTGATTCCATAACTAAGAAATCTGCATCTTCTATCATTGTTGGTTCACTTAATAATGGGATATCATTATTTCCTAAGTCGCCTGTGAAAACTGTTTTTGTTTGTTTTCCGTTTTCATTTACCCATAGTTCAATTATACTTGAACCTAGCATATGTCCTGCATCATTAAATCTTACATGTATGTCTGGTGTTATATCTATTATTTGGTCATATTGAACTGGTTCAAATATTTCCAAACATCTTGCTGCTTGTTCTGCTGTATATAGTGGTTCTCTGGCTTCTAACCCTTTTCTCATTCTTTTTCTGTTTTTCCATTCATTTTCCATTTCTTGAATGTGACCACTGTCTGGTAGCATTAGTGCACATAGGTCGCATGTTGCTTTGTGTGCATATATTTTATTTTTGAATCCTTCATTATATAGTTTTGGTATTCTTCCTGAGTGGTCAATGTGTGCGTGTGTTAATAGCATAAAATCAATTTCTGCAGGATTAAAATCAAATTCGTCAAAATTTTCTTCCTCTAATTCTTTTCTTCCTTGCCACATACCACAGTCTACTAAGAATTTTTTTCCTGCTGCTTCTACTAAATAGTTTGAACCTGTTACTGTTTTTGTAGCGCCTAAAAATGTAATTTTCATAAATTTCCTCCTCTTTTGACCAACGGGGACGTTGTTATATTTAAAATATTATCCCCATATTGGTCTTTTTTTGTTAATTTTTATTTCAAGTTCTTCTGGCTTTTTAATTTCTACTTTTTCTTCAAATATATTTTCGTCAAATATTTGTAAAAAATATTTATCTTTTTCTTTTGTTATTTTTAGATATGCATCTTCTAGTTTTATAATTCTAACTTTGAATATATTTTTTAATATTTCGTTATTTGTTTTTTCATTATTTGATATTTTTTCTAGCACTTTATATTCTATTGCTTTATCTATTATTTTTGTTGATATTTCATTTAAGTCTTCCCTTAATTCCTCAATATCTTTAACTTTACTTTGATTGTTGTATTGCAATAAAGAATAATATCTAAAGTCATATATTATTTTTTCAATTTCTTGTTTTGAGTCAACATTTTTTATATTTACTTCTAGCATTTTTAAGAATTGTTTTTGAAAGTCTAATTTTAGCTTTTCTAGTGTTTGTTCTTGGTTGTTGCTATTTAATATTTTTAAGTAACTGTCCTTTTTTTCTAATTCATTTTTGTATTTTACAAAGTTTTGTGGGTTCATTAGTTCATTTAAATATTCGTATTTTTTTAAATTTTTTTCTTTTTCTTCTGCCATTATTTTTGATAATATTCTCATACTAAATATCTTTTTTTCTAATGGAAGTTGTTCATTCCTTTTTATATACTCTTCTTGTAACATATTTTTATTATTGATAGTTTCATCTATTTGTTTTATTCTTTTTTTGATTTCTTTTTTGTTTTGTGTTATTTCTTCTATAAATTTTTCTTTATCTTGCATTTTCTCTAGTTCTGTTTCTATTTCTTCTTTTTTTTCTAATATATCGTTATATTTTTCTTTATTGAATTTCATTCCTAATAATATTGAAATTTTTGATAATAAGTCTATCAATTTTTTTTCATTTTTCTTTCCATATTGATTTTCTATTTTTTCTTTAAATAGGTAATAATAGTCTATTATAAATTCGTTGTTTTTTATCCATTTATTTAAAAATTCATGTCCTACCAAAATTCTTAAGTCTTGGTATATCAAGTTATGGTCAATACTCTCTATTTCTTGTGGTATTGTTGTCCACGAATAGCCATTAAAGTCTCTTAGTGGTTCTACCATGTTTATGCTATTTCCAACATTTATTAGTTCTGATAGTGTTTCATTTATTAAAAAATATTCGTCTTTTATTATTTTTTCTTTTTTACCTAATTTGCTAATTGCATATAGTATTTTTCTTTCTATTGGATATGCTATTATCATTTTGTCTTTTTTGTCTACTATATATGTTTTGTTATTTGGTATTTTATTTTCTTCGTCACTCATTTTTATTATTTTTATTGAGTTACATTCGTTTTTTATTATTTCTATTAAATTTGATATATATTCTTCTTTTGTTTGAACATCTTTTTTTACAGTTTCTAAGTCTTTGTATGCTGCTTCTATTTTATACATTATTCCTAAAAGGGTACTTTGTACAATTTCGTCAAAATGCTTTGTTTCTAGCACTTCTTCTAATTCATTATTGTAATTTTTCTTTACAATCTTGTCTAATATATTTCTTTTTTGTAGCATTATACCCTCCATTCTTTTTCTTATTTTTCGATCATTTTAACAACATCTGCGTTGTTTTTCTGATCAATTTGACAACGTCCCAGTTGGTTGAATTTTTATTCTTCTACTTCTTCTTGTGGTGGTGTTCCCATTTTTAGTTCTTCCCATCTTTCTTTTGGCATTAGAACTTCTCTTGGTTTGCTTCCTTGATATCCAGAGATAATACCTCTTTCTTCCATTTGGTCTATAATTCTTCCTGCACGTGCATAACCAACTTTGAATCTTCTTTGTATAAACGATGTTGAGGCTGTTCCTTGTTCTATAACTGCTTCTATTGCGTCCATTAAAAATGGATCTGTTTCGTCGTCTTCTGCTTGTTCTTGTGCTAATTCTTTTTCTGTTTTATTGCTATTTTCTATTGTTTCTAATATGTCTTCACTATAGTTTGCTGTTCCATTTTTCTTTACAAAGCCAACAATTTTTTCAACTTCTTCGTCTGATACAAATGCTCCCTGAACTCTTACTGGTTTTGGGAATCCTGTTGGGAAGAATAACATATCACCTTTTCCCAATAGTTTTTCTGCCCCTACTGAGTCTAATATTGTTCTTGAGTCTACTTGTGAAGATACTGCAAACGCTATTCTTGATGGTACATTTGCTTTTATTAGTCCTGTGATTACATCTACTGATGGTCTTTGTGTTGCAATTACTAAGTGCATTCCAGCGGCTCTTGCTTTTTGTGCTAATCTACATATTGCCTCTTCAACATCTTTTGCTGCAACCATCATTAAGTCTGCTAACTCGTCTACTATTATAACTATTTGTGGTAAAGTTCCTTGTCCTTCTTCTTTTTCTATTGCTTTGTTATATCCTTTGATGTCTCTTACTCCTTTTGCTGCAAATAAATTGTATCTGTTGTCCATTTCTTGTACGGCCCATGCCAGTGCTCCAGCAGCTTTTTTAGGGTCTGTTACAACTGGTATTAATAAATGTGGTATCCCGTTATATACTGATAATTCAACTACTTTAGGGTCTACCATTACCATTTTTACCTCACTTGGTTTTGCATTGTATATAATACTTGAAATTATTGTATTTATACACACACTTTTTCCTGAACCTGTTGAACCAGCAATTAATACGTGTGGCATTTTTGCTATGTCTGCTAGTTGTATATTTCCTGCTACGTCTTTTCCAAGTGCTACTGTTAATTTTGATTTATTATTTTGAAATTCTTCACTTTCTAATACTTCTCTTAAGTGAACAGCTTCTTTTTCTTTATTTGGAACTTCAATTCCAACTGCTTGTTTTCCTGGAATTGGTGCTTCAATTCTTATTGTTTCAGCCGCTAAATTAAGTGCAATGTCATCTGCTAAATTGGCTATTTTACTAACTCTTACACCTTCTGCTGGTTTTAATTCATATCTTGTTATTGCAGGTCCTACAGATACATTTTCAACCTTTGCTGATACACCAAAACTATATAATGTTTTTTGCAATTTTGTAGCCGTATCAGTTAAGGCTTTTGCCCCACCTTTTAATTTTTTCTTATCAGGCTTACTTAATAACTCAATAGGTGGATATTCATAATTTTCGTCTTCAACAACCATTGCATGTTCTAATTGTAAAACTTCTTTTGTTTTGTCTTCCTTTTTTTCTTCTTCTTGTCTAAATAAATTATTCTCTATAACATCTGGTTGTATAGATTGTGTTTTCTTTGTTTCTTTTGTTAATGGTGTTAAATCATCATTACTATGGTCATATTTTTTTCTTCCTTTTTTGTCATCTTCTTCTAATATTCTACCACCGAAATTGATTTTTATTTGTTCCCCAACGTCTTCTTCCTCTAATGCTTCTCTTCTTGCTTGTTCTTTTTGTAGTTCTTTTGCTTTTTTTCTATTTTCTATGCTTTCTTGTTTTGCTTCCATTCTTGCCTTTTTTTGTTCTTCTCTTAATTGTTGTCTTCTTTCATATTTTTCTTCTCTATTTTCTTCTGTTTTTTCTACAAAGTTATTTATTATTTCTGATATATTTATTCCAAATGTAAATACTGCAAGCATTATAACAACACCTACACATAAGATTATTGCTCCTATCGGACTTAATAATTTTGAAAGAGGCATGGCAAGTATTACACCTAATGCTCCTCCTCCTATATCTTGTGTTCCTAAATTATATGCTTCTTTTACAACTGTTTGCATTGTTTTGTTAGAAATTGACATCTCCCCTGAATTTATCTGCCATGCACTCATTAAAACTGCTACACTTATTAGAAGAACGGTATATTGTGTTAGTTTTGATGTTAAATATTCATCATCATCTAATGCCAATTTTATTCCTATCAAAAATGTCCCAATTGGTAGAATGTATTTTATAATTCCCATCATTCCACCTAATATTTCATTTAATTTTACTCCTACTATTCCTGAATTTCCATATATTAATACACATAATAATATACTTAATATTATTATTGCTACAACTGCTAAATCCATGTTTGATGCTCTTTTTTTTGCTTTTTTATTTGTCTTTTTCTTTGTCTTTTTCTTAGCCATATTCTCCCTCCATTTATATAAGAAAAAGGGAAAAAAGTCCAACCACCTTTCCCTTTTATTTCAACTCTTTTCTACTATTTTGAACTGTTTTTAGTGTATCTTCTATTGACATTTCCATCAATTTTAATGCTTCTGATATATTTTTTTCCAATCCACCTAATGTTTGTGTAAGCACGTCTTCTGTATGTGCTAGTAAATCATCTGCATATTCTTTAGTTCCATTAGAGATTTCTCTTGATCTTTCATTTGCACTTTCTATTATTTCCTTTTTTTGTTCATATGCTTTTCTTGTTATTTCATGTTCATCAATCATAGAAATAATTCTGTTTTCTGCTTCTTTTACTATTCCATCTGCTTCTTTTTGTGCTTCAACTAAAATACGTTGTCTTTCTTCTTTAACCCATTTTGCTTGTTTTAATTCATCTGGAAGTTTTAGTCTTATTTCTTTTATCAAGTCTAGCATTTCTTCCTTATCAATTATTCCTTTGCTAGAAAATGGTACATTTCTACTTTTTTCAATTATATCCTCCAAAGTTTCTAGTAGTTCAAATATTTCCATGGTTTTACCCCTTTCCAATTTTTATAAAGATTAATGTTGCTCGTCCATATCTTCTTTTATCTGTTATTTCAATATTTATTTTCTTTAGTTCTTCTAATATTTTTTCTTCACTATCTGTTTCTATTATTATTGTTGAATTTTTGTCTGCTATCTTTTTTTCTATTATATATTCAACCGTTTTTATTGCAAAATTTGAATTATAAGGTGGGTCTATATAGATAATATCCATCTTTTCTTTTATTTTATTTTTGAGTAATGTTTCATAATCCAAATTATATAGTTCTATTTTTTCTTTCAAGTGGGTTTTTTCTATGTTTTTGTTTATAATATTTATGGCGTCTTTTGATTTGTCACATAGTATTACTTTTTTTGCTCCCCTACTTGCTGCTTCTAGTCCTATTGCTCCACTTCCTGAAAATACGTCTAAAAAGTTTGAGTTTATTATTTGGCTTTGTATTATATTAAACATTGATTCTTTTACTCTGTCTAATGTTGGTCTTGTTGTTTGGCCTTCTAACGTAAATAATTTTGTTCCTCTGGCTGTTCCACTTATTATTCTCATTTTGTTTTTTCTCCTATGCTATAATTTTATCCTTTTTTTTGTCAATGTCAATAGAATTAACAAAATTGTAATATAGATTTAATAGTTTTGTAATATTATACCATTTTTGTAATATTTTACGACATTTTTTAGTTTAATTTTTATATTTTGGTATGATGTGAATATCTTTAGTAGTTACAATTCACTGACCATAAACTTGTAACACTTTATGTATGAAAAAAAGATTGAAAACTATAAATAGTTTTCAATCTTTTTTAGTCTTCTTTATTTATATCTTTTATTAGTTCCAATTGAGAAATCAATAAAGATTCCATTTTTGCTTTATATATATCGAATTGTTTTTTTACATCATCTAATTCTTTTTGTTTTTGTATTATTTCATTATTTAATTCATCCACTTGTTTTTGAGCATTTGCTTTTGCTTCTTCTATTATTTGGTCCGCTTTTTGTTTTGCAACATTTTTAACTTCTTCAGCAGTTGATTGAGCCATTACAAGTGTATTTTGTAATGTTGATTCTATAGTTTTATATTGAACCAAACTATTATTCAATTCTTCTACTTTTGCTCTTAATTCAGTTACTTCTTTATAATTTTTTGAATAATCTATAGTCAATTCATCTAAAAAATCATCAACTTCTTCTACATTATATCCGTTTACCATTTGTTTTGCAAATTTTTTATTATCTATATCTAAAGGTGTAATCATATTATCCTCCTACTTGCAAACCTGTTTTATTAGTTATTTACATTATTGTTTTTTAACCATGAAACTGAAAGTTTGCTTTTCATTTCTTCTCTTGCCATTTCATTTGTAATTTCATAGTTTGATGGTGCTACTAAGAATATTGAATTTGATACTTTTTGGATATATCCGTCTAATGCATAAACTCCACCACTGATAAAGTCTACTATTCTTCTAGCAACGTCTTTGTTTACATATTCTAGATTAACAATTACAGATTTCTTTTCTTTTAAGAAACTACAAATTTCATCTGATTGTTCAAATGTTGTTGGTTGAGAGATAACCATTTTTATTGCTTGTGATTGTGTTTGTGGCATGCTTACTATTTTATTATTTTTTCTTCCAAATAGTTTTTTGTTATCTTCTTCCTCTTCTTCATTATTTCCATAATCATATATATTTTCATCTTCATATTCTTCTTGATCTGCAGAATCCATTCCAAATAAATCCCACACTTTGTTCATTAATGCTCCTGACATAAAAAAACCTCCTAAAACCTTTTTTACATATTATGCTATAAGTATCTACTTTTTTTTCGTTCTTGTCAATAGTTTTTTCAAATGTAATAAAACTTTAATATTTTTGTAATATTTTTGTAATATTTTTAATTTGTTTTGCTTAAATCTGGATCAAGCATCAGTTCATCATAAATAGATAGACTCTTTATATTTTGTATATCATTGTTTGAAAATCCAAGTTCTTTTAATTCATCTGTACTATAGTTCTTAACAATAGCATATTTATCATTTTGTTTTTTTATTTTTATTGGTATTTTATCATAATACCCCGCTCTATTTCTAACAACATAACTGATATCATTTTCTTTTACAATTGCTTGATTTGGAACTTTTAGTCCCGTACTATTCCACCAAATTAAATCAAATGATATTTTTCTATAATTGGCTAAATCTCCTATTTGCTTGTCTATTTCTAGTATTATCAGATTTTCTTCTTCGTTTTCTTGTGACATATAGCAAATTGTTGCATCTATTTGCTTGTTATTTGATAATCTTATTGCAACTTTGTCATTTACTTGTGCTTTTTTTGCCTGTTCTGAGTTTGAAATTGTTGCTATATAGCAACTTGAACTATCTATTACTTTTCCACATTCATCATTTGTTGCTATTAATTGACCTGTTTTTAATTTTAGTCCTTCTAGAAATTTCTTATTTATTGTTGAAAAATTGTTAGGTGTTAATGTTTCTTCTAATCCATCGACTTTATATGAGACAATTCCACTCGTTGGTGCCTTTATATATTCTGCCCCAGAATTAAGTTGCTCTTCTAGTTTTTTTCTTTGACTATATAATTGTTTTAAATAGCTTCCTGCTGCACTTGTTTCCCCTGCTAATTTTGCTTTTTTTGTTATTAATTCATTTATTTGTTTTTTGTATTCTGTGATTTTTGATATGTCTGTTGTTTTATTTAGCAATGAAATGTTGTTATCTAATTGATTTTCTAGCAGTTTTACCTCTGATAATTTTACATCTGATGTCAATGATTCTTGTTGTCCTTTTATTGATTCTTGAATCTTGTTATCTAATTCTGCTATTTGTTCTTTTAATTTTTCTTCATTTTTACTATAATATCTATATATTGCCTCTTCTTTTGCTGTCTTTTCTCCCTCGTTTTTTATTTTTTCCATTCCATTTTTATAATTATTTCCTTTAACAACTTTTTCATTTCTTATTATATATCCAATATCTGTTTCTTCTTGATATAGTGTTCCATTTTCAACAGTTACTTTATCCGTTGGTTGTTTTACTAATAGAAATGCTGCATAAAACAGATAAATTAATATTAAAACTATTACTATATTCGCAATCACTTTTTTTCTATTAATTTTATTTTTTTGTTTTTCTTCTTTCAATATTTGATACCTCCAAAATAATATTTATATTATTTTGTATTTCATTTGTTCCTTCAAGCCATGTTGTTTGTTTATTTTTTCTAAACCATGTAAGTTGCCTTTTGGCATATCTTCTTGTTTCCATCTTGATTTTTTCTATCATTTCTTCTTTTGTGTATTTTCCATCTAAATAGTCTACAACTTCTTTATACCCAAGTCCTTGCATTGCTGTTGGAAATTTTTGATATTTTTTTAGAATTGATTTCACTTCTTCTATTAACCCTTGTTCTAACATTATATCAACTCTTTTGTTTATTCTTTGATACAGTGTTTCTCTTTCCCAATTTATTGCAAAAACTTTATAGTCATATTCTACTGGTTTTTTTCTTGATTCTATTTCTTGTTCTGTTTTTGTTTTTCCTGTTGCTTTATATATTTCTATGACCCTCATTATTCTTTTTTTATCGTTTTCACTTATTTTTTGCATTGCTTGTGGGTCTATTTCTTGTGCCTTTTTATATAATACTTCTAGTCCTTGTTTTTCTGCTATCTCTTCCAGTTTTTTTCTATATTCTTCGTCTAATTTTATATCATTATATTCTATTTCGTAAATTAAACTGTCAACATATAATCCGGTTCCCCCAACTATTATTGGTACTTTTCCTTTTTCTAAAATTTCTTTTATCGCCTTTTTTGCATCAATTTTATATTGTGCAACACTATATCTTTCTTCTGGCGGTACAAAATCTAATAAATAGTGTTTTATTCCTTGCATTTCTTCTGTGCTTGGTTTTGCTGTTCCTATGTCCATATCTTTATATATTTGCATTGAATCTGCAGAAATAATTTCTCCATTTATTTGTTTTGCAAGTTCTATTGATAGCGATGTTTTTCCTGAAGCAGTTGGTCCACATATTACTATTACTTTGGGTTTCATGTCCATTTTTTATCCTTCCTTCATCATATCTAGTATTCTTGTCTGTGAATTTCCTAAATATATTACTTCGAATATTGCTACTAATATAATGATTATTGCTAATATTATAATGCTTTTTATAACTTTTTCTTTTTCTATTTCGTCATTTTCTATTTGGTCTATTTTTTTAAATATAAATGGTAATGTTATATATCCATTTATTGCCGTAAATAGCATTACAAACACATTTTGGACTAATTTCATATTTTCTATATTTGGGTAGTTTATTCCTATTTTTGATATTTTGAATATTATAAGTGTAAAAATATATGCAACAAAAGCTCCAACTGTTATACATATTATTTTGGTCTTATTTTCAAGTGTTCCTAAACTGTTCCAAGACCATGCTATTAATACTATAAACATCGCTATTATAATTATTGAAATCAATACCATTTGAATTTTCCTTTCTGATTTAGGTAGTTTTTACATTTTTTATTTTCTTGCAAATTTTCTTTCTATATCATATTTGCTCATTTTTATCGCCGTTGGTCTACCATGTGGGCATGTAAACGGATTTGGTAATTCTAATAGTTTGTCCATTAAATTTTCTACTTCTGCCCTATCTAAGACCATATTTGCTTTTACTGCTGCTTTGCATGCTACAGTTGCTATAAATTTTTCTTCTTTTTCTTGTTTTGCTGTTCTTGCTACCGTGTTTATTTCATCAAGTGTTTCTAAGAATAAATCTTTGTTGTCTATGTCTAAGCATACTGTTGGTACACCTGTTAATTTTATCGTATTTTCTCCAAATTCTTCTAAACTGAATCCTGCTTTTTCAAACATATCTATATTGTCTTTGGCTATATCCATTTCTTTGTGTGTTAGTGTTATTATATCTGGCAATAGTAACATTTGTGAATCTTTTGAGGTTTCACTATAATAATTTTTCTTTACTTTTTCATACATAATTCTTTCGTGTGCTGCGTGTTGGTCTATTATGTACATTTCTTTGTCCATTTCTATAATTATGTATGTATTAAATACTATTCCTATAAATTTATATATTGGTTTTTGGTATTCTGCACTTTGGTCAAATACTGACATATTATTTTTTACTAAATCAATTGCAGTATTTGTTGTATCTTCTTGTTGTTCTTCTTGTAATATTGGAGTTTCTAATGGTTTTCTTCCAAATAGTTTTTCATACATTGTGCTAAAGTCTTCTTTTGGCGTTTCGTCATAGTTTTTGCTTTCCATTTTTTCTATTTGTTCATTTATTTTTTCTAATGTTTCTTGTTTTTGTGTATTTTCTTGTTTTTCAATATTTTCTGTTTTGTCTTCATTATTTTCATCTTTTTGTTCTTCTTGTTGTTCTATTTCTGTAATTTTGTTTTCTTCTTGATTTACTTCAGGTTCTTTTTCTTGGTTTTCAACCGCTTCAATGTTGTTGGTTTTTTCATTGATATTTTCTTCAGTTTTTTCCTCATTTTTTTCTTCAGTTTTCTCTTCAATAACCCCTTTAGTATCCTCTTCAATATCTTGTCCCAATTCTTTTTTTAAATTTTCTCTCATTTTCTTTAATTGTTCCAATATATCTGCAGTATTTACAGGTCCACCATTTCCAAGACTTGCTACAAAAGGATTTGTACTTGTAGTTTTATTTTCTTCAACTGAATTAGTTTTTATTTTACTTTCTTCATCATTATATTGTTCTATTTTTTTAGTGTCATTTTTTCTAAAATCAAATAATCCCTTTTGTGTAATATTTTCATCTGTTGAGTCTACTGATTTTTCAGTGTTTGCTACTAATTCACTTTCTAGTAATGTATTCTTTATTGCATGATAGATTGATTGGAATATTTTATTTTCTTCTTCAAATCTGACTTCTAATTTAGCAGGGTGTACATTTACATCGACTTTTGCAGGATTCATAGTAATATTTAATATTACAAAACCATATTTTCCAATTGGTATTAATCCTTTAAAAGCCTGCTCTGTTGCGGCTGATAATACTTTATCTTTTACATATCTTTTATTTACAAAAAATAATTGATTTGATCTATTTGACCTTGCAATTTCAGGTTTTCCGATAACACCATTAACTTCAATGTCTTCATATGTATAGTTTACTGGTAAAATTCCTGTTGCTACATCTTTTCCATATATACTATAAATAACACTTTTTATGTCTCCGTTCCCATTTGTTTGTATTACTGTTTTACCTGTATTTATTAATTTAATTGCAATATTAGGATTCACAAGTGCTATTCTTGTAATTACGTCCTCAATATAACCTGCTTCAGTGTAGTCTTTTTTTAGAAATTTATATCTTACAGGTGTATTAAAAAATAGGTTTTTAACCACAATGCTTGTTCCAGTTTGGCATCCTACTTCTTGTTTATCTAATACATTTCCTGCTTCTACAGTTATTTTATATCCTGTATCTTGGCTTTCTGTTTTAGATGTAAGTTCTACATTTGCTATTGCGGCAATACTTGCTAATGCCTCTCCTCTAAACCCCATAGATGTTACTACATCTAAGTCTTCGGCTTTTCTTATTTTACTTGTTGCATGTCTTTCAAATGCTATTTCTAAATCATCTGGTGCAATTCCTTTTCCATTGTCTGCTACTCTTATATATGATATTCCACCATTTTTTATTTCAACAGTTATATTATTTGCACCTGCATCTATTGAGTTTTCAACCATTTCTTTTATTACTGATGCTGGTCTTTCTATAACTTCACCTGCAGCAATTTTATTTATTGTCAAGTCATCTAGTAGAACTATATTTCCCATTTTTCTTCTTCCTTTCAAAAGTCTTTTTTTATTGTTTCTTTTCTAAAAGTAGAAATTAGATTGATAAATCAATCTTAATTTCTACTTTATCTTTTGAATTTTATGCTTTTGCTACCTTCTCTGCCTCTTCTTGTTTCTTTTTTTCTAATTCTTTGTCAAATTTTGTTGTACATACATATGTTGATATTGCATATAATGTTAAAACTATTGGCATTGTTACTACATCTATTGGCATTCTTGTCACTGTTATTATTGCAAATAAAATTATTTGTGCTAAAGCCATAATGCCTATTGCTTTTGCTATTACTTTTAATGAATTTAATTTATAATATCTTATTGCTAAATATGCTAAAACAATTACTGCTGTTATGATGAATGGTGTTAAATATGGTTTTAATATTTCTCTACCTCTAAAGTGTGTATTTTCTTCTATTGTTACTTCTTCTGCTTTTAATTCTGTTCCATATTTTTCATTTATTTTTGTTACTAAATTTGTTTTTTGTTCGTCTGTAATTTTGGTTGTTGTAATGCTTACAGCATCTTTATATACTTCTATTGGTTGTATTAAAACTGGTTGATTTCCGAATATTTCATTTGTTATTTCTTTTATATCTTTTACTTCAAATTGTTTTCCTAAATTTAATTCGACTTTATTATTTTTTTCATAATTTAATCCAAATACTAATTTATTTGAACATAGTATTATTGCTCCTGTTACTAATAATAATGCTAATAATACTATTACTATTTTTTTTGCTTTTTGTTTCATTTTTACCTCCATAAATAACTTGTATATTTTATTTATTTTTTATTCTAAATAATAAATTTGTTATAGTTGCATTATAAATTGCTATAATAACAATTCCCCAGAATGTTATCATTCCAAAACTGTTTATTGGTGTCCATTTTATAAAGCAAAATACTATTGCTAATATACAAACTGGTATTATTCTGCTAAAGAATTTTTTATATGTTTCTGTTACTGATTTTTGTACTGCATTTTCTACATTTTCCGCTTTCATCTTTTTGATGTTTGATAATAATATAATTGTAAATATATAATTAAATGCTAACATCATTGTTATTGCAAATATTGAATCTATTGATATTACAACATTTGTGTATCTTATTAATAATAAATATAATGCTGCTAATCCTGTATATGCTATTCCTGCTACTAGTCCATTTGTTTTATATTTAATGATTAATACAATTATTGCTATGATGGCAATTATTGCTATTGTAACTGCAACATATGTTAAATCTTGTTCAGTTATGTTTGATAATATATATTGATTTTTTTTCATATCATATTTTACTGGTAATTTTCCACTGTCTAATACTGTTGCAACATTTTGTGCTTGTTCTACATATCCTTTTAATGTTGTTGAGTCCGTTGTTGCTTTTCCTACTGATAGTTGAATTTTTCCACTTGTTATTGGTTCGTCAAATGTTGTTGACATTAATTCCGAATCATCTATTTTTAATGATATTTTCTTTTCAGTTTTTGATGATTTTTCACTTGTTGTATTTTCCGTATTTGTTTCGTTTGTGTTTTCTGTTGCTTCTGTATTGTTTTCTTCTGTTGTTGCATTTTCATCTGTTGTGGTATTTTCGTCTGTTGTGTTGTTTTCTGTTTTTACATATGTTTTGCTTATTTCTTCTAATTTATTTTTTCCATCTTTGTTAAATGCAATTTCTAAATATACTGATGTTCCTGATGTTGCTCTATTGTATAATACTTTTGATGATTCTATTGAATTATTGTCTAGTAAAACATCATTTGTTTCACTATCTAAAATTTCAAATTTTCCTACTGTTGTTAAATTTGAAACTATTGTATCTGTATTTAAATTTTCTGGTATTTGTACAGTAATTTCTCCATTTTCATTATTTACGTTTACTTTGTATTCTTCTGCTCCTAATTTTTTTAATCTTTTTTCTATTATTTCTTTTGCTGTTTTATAGTTTTCTTCTGTTTTTACTTCATCGCTGTTGTCTGTGTTTAATGTTAATTTTATTGTTCTTGCTCCATTTAAGTCCATTGCATATGTGTAGTCTTTTACTACATTTGACATTTGGTTTTTGTTTTGTTTGTATATTCCAAAAAATCCTATCATTGATACTAGTACAATTAATAAACTAATTGTTATTATTTTTATTGTTTTCATAATTTTTTCATTCTTTTTATTTTGTTTTTTCATTTTCTTTCCTTTCTCTCGCTTCGTTCGTTCATCATAAAATGAAAATTTATCATTCTCGTTTTACAAATCTCACGCTTTGCTCGCTCATCGTCATCCAAATTTTTTCAAATTTTGTCTGCCAACCATTTAAATTTTTATTTTATTTTGTTTTATAATAATTTTGTATCGTTTATTATTAGTTCGAACCATATTTTTAAATATTTTGCTGCGTATTTGCACATCATTGTTCTTTGCATAAATATTTCAAAGTAGTCAAGCACTGGACTTATTTTGGTGTCTATTGTTAAGTTTAATGTTACTTTTCTCTCTTTTTCATCCATTATTAAGTCTGCATTTGTAACTGCATAATTTACTCTATCATGTATATCGAATGTTGATAGATTTTTGTTTACTACTCTGTCTCTATGTACGTCTGATTTGTCTGCTAGTATCAGTGCAGCCGATATGTCGCTTACTGCCGTTCCTGTGTTTTCGTCATGGTTTCCTATTGCCATCATTATTTCTGTTATTTCTTCTATTGGCATTCCCATTTCTTTTAAAATGTTGTATGCAAGTATTGCTCCTGTATGTGCATGGTCTACTCTGTTTACGCAGTTTCCTATGTCATGCATATACCCTGCAATTCTTGTTAGTTCTACTGTTCTTTCTGGGTATCCTAATTTTTCTAATATATCTCCTGCTCTTTTTGATACTATTGATATGTGCCTGTGTCCGTGTTCTGTGTATCCTATTGCGTTTAGTTGTTTTTGTGCTCCTCTTATTAGAGCGTCTAACTCTTGATTTTCTTTAATATCTTTTAAAGTTATCATTTGTTCCCTCCTTTTGTCTTCCTAGATTTTATATTAATTTGATAAAAATATCAACTGTTTTTTATGAATTTTTGATATTTATTTATAAAAATTTTACGGGCTGTGAATTGTAACATAAATACAAAAAAACGACTACAAAATAGCCGTTATATTTGGAGCAGGTAGTGGGAATCGAACCCACGTCATCAGCTTGGAAGGCTGAGGTTCTACCATTGAACTACACCTGCATGTTTCTCCTGACATTTATAGATTATAATAGTTTTTTATTATTTTGTCAAGCAATTTTTTAAAATATTTTATTTTTTACAATAATTGTTACAATTTTTTAGTTTTTAATTTACATTTTTAATCCGGTATACTTTAAATCAAAGAAAAATTCAACCCCATCTTCTTTATTTATTACACCATAATCTTGTTCATAATTATTCATAACAGCTTTTACAAAAGAAAGTCCAATTCCTGTTCCACCATCTGCCCTGTTTCTTGACTCATCAACTTTATAAAATCTGTTCCATATTCTCATTAAATTTTCTTCTTTAATATTATCGCCAGTATTAAAAACTTTAACTCTTACAATCTGTTTATCTTGATTTAATTCATTTGTAACTTTAATAATCTTCTTTTTATTAACCTCTTTTATATTTTTTATAGCATTAGTAATATAATTAGTTATTACTTGTTCAATATAAAAATCATCTGCAAATACATCAATTTCTCCAGAATTTTCAAATTCAACCTTTATATTTTTTTCTTCAAGCATAACCTTGGATTTTCTTAAAACTTCACTTTCTAATTCAACAATATCAAATACTTTGTTATTAAATTCTCTCTTACCATATTCAAGTTTCATTAATTCTAGCAACTGTTTTACAAGCTTATCCATTTTGTTAATTTCATCTTGAATTACCTCTGCATAAAATTTTCTACTTTCTTCATCTGTATTAACATTTTCTATTAGTCCTTCACTATACCCTTGTATCAAAGCAATTGGAGTTTTTAGTTCATGTGATACATCAGATATAAAACTTTTTCTCATTTCATCTATTTTAGATTTTTCTTCTATATCCTTTTCTAGTTCCATATTAGTATTTCTTAACTGCTTTATAGTCTTTTCAAGTTTATCTGACATTATGTTTATGCTTTTTCCTAAATTATTTATTTCGTCATCTGCATCTGTTATTCTATATTTTTGACTAAAATCTAATTTTGACATTTTTTTTGCTATGTCATTTAATTCAAGTATTGGTTCAGTAAATTTCCTTGAAACTACAAGTATTATTATTCCTCCAATTAGAATTGTAAAACCTGCAATTAAATATAAAAAGTTATTTGAAATACGTACACTATCTTCTATTGCAGTAACTGGCATCCTTAAATATAAGGTATAACCATTATCTAATTTGCCACTAAAAAATATATAAGTTATTCCATTTTTATAATCCTTTAATTTCTTCATTGTATATGTATCTGTCTTTTCTAAAATCTCTTCTGCGTTAATACTTATTTTATTTTTTATTGCATTTATTTCCTCAAAACTCCATACAAAGTTTTTTTCTGAACTATATACATTTTCACGTGAATTATTTCTTATTAAAATATCAAAATTATTTTTTATTGATATTTTTTCTAATTCCGCTTCTATATAGTCTTCATCCATTTGATTATTATAATATATATTTATTTGATTATATACATTTTTTAATGTATTTTCCTTATTTAACATGTAATATGATTCTAATACAACATTATTAATAATTATTAGTAATAATATTATAATTAATATAGAAATACTTAATGTTAAAAACAACTTTACTCGTACAGATTTAAATGCTTCTTTTAGTTTTTTCATTTACCTTCTCCTTGAATTATTTTATTTCAAATTTGTAACCAACGCCTCTCATTGTTTTTATGTATTTTCCTTTTTTACCTAGTTTATGCCTTATCTTTTTTATATGACTATCTATTGTCCTTGAATCACCATAATAGTCATAATTCCAAACATTATTTAATATTTTATCTCTTGAAAGTGCTATATTTTCATTTTCCATTAAATATGTTAATAATTCATATTCTCTTAGGCTTAATTCTAATGTCTTACCATCAACTTTTACAGTCCTTCCTTCTTTATCTAATTCTATTCCACCATAATCTTTAGCCAAACTTTGTGTTTGATTAGTTCTTTTTAATATTGCCTCTACCCTTGCAACTAATATTTTAGGACTGAATGGTTTTGATATATATTCATCTACTCCTAGCTCAAATCCAAACAATTCATCTTGTTCTTCTCCCCTTGCTGTTAACATTATTATTGGAACTTTTGAGTCTTGCCTAATTTGTCTTAGAACAGACCATCCATCTAGCTTAGGCATCATTACATCTAACAATATTAAACTAATTTTATTTCTATTTTCCTCAAAAACTTCTAATGCTTTTTCTCCATCTTCTGCTTCTAAAATGCTAAATCCTTTTGCTCTTAAAAAGTCTTTTATAAGTTTTCTCATTCTTTGTTCATCATCTACTATTAATATGCATTTTTCATTCATTTTATCATCTCCTAAAAATTATGTCTTATTATACAAAATATTTATGTCTATTATGTGAATTTTTTTAAATTAAGTAGTTTATAAATAAAAACTGATATAAGACAACCTTACATCAGTTTTTATTTTACCCCATATAATCTCTTAGTTTTTTACTTCTACTTGGATGTCTTAATTTTCTTAAAGCTTTTGCTTCTATTTGACGAATTCTTTCTCTTGTTACTTGAAATTGGCGTCCAACCTCTTCAAGAGTTCTTGCTTTTCCATCTTCAAGTCCAAATCTTAATTTTAAAACCTTTGCCTCTCTAGGTGTTAATGTATTCATAACTTCTTCTAACTGTTCTTTAAGTAATGTATATGCTGCAGAATCATGTGGAGCTGGACTATCATCATCTTGTATAAAGTCTCCTAAATGACTATCATCTTCTTCTCCTATTGGTGTCTCTAAAGATACTGGGTCTTGTGCTATTTTTTGAATTTCCATAACCTTTTCTACTGGAATTTCCATTTCTTCTGCTATTTCTTCAACACTTGGTTCTCTTCCTAATTGTTGAAGTAAGTGTCTTGAAGTTCTTATTAATTTGTTTATTGTTTCTACCATATGAACTGGTATTCTTATTGTTCTTGCTTGATCTGCTATAGCTCTTGTTATTGCTTGTCTTATCCACCATGTAGCGTAAGTACTAAATTTAAAACCTTTGGTATAGTCAAATTTCTCTACTGCCTTTATTAATCCCATATTTCCTTCTTGTATTAAGTCTAAAAATAACATTCCTCTACCTACATATTTTTTTGCAATACTTACAACTAATCTTAAATTTGATTCCGCAAGTTTTTGTTTTGCTTCTTCATCATCTTCTAAAATTCTTTTGGCCAAATCTAGTTCTTGCTCATATGTTAAAAGTGGTATTCTTCCTATTTCTCTTAAATACATTCTTACAGGATCATCTACATTTATTCCTTCATAACTTGTGTCTGTTATTTCATCTAATTTTAAGTTTTCTACTTCCTTTAAATCTTCAACATCTGGTTCTTCTTCAAAGTCATCATCTCTTAGTAAATCTACTCCTATTTCCTCAAATGCATCAAATACTTGGTCTATTTGGTCTGGCTCTACATCATCTAATTCTTTTGCTAAGTCTTCATATGTTATTTGACCTTTTTCTTTTGCCTTTTTTAATATAGAATTTACCTTTTCATCTTTTACCTTTTTGGCTTCTTCACTTGTTATGTCTTTTTTGTCTTCTTGTTTTTTACCTTTACTATTCTTTTTTATTTCTTCTTTCATTTCTTCTTTTATTTGTTTTTTTCTTGCTGTTTTTGTTTCTTTTTCAATTTCTTTTTTGTTTTCTTCTTTATTTTTAGTAGAAACCTTTTTTGTTTCTTCTATATCTTCTTTTTTATTAGCCATTATTTTTCCTCCTACTTAATTTTTGCTAATTTATATATAATTTCATTAAGTTCATTTAATAAGTTTTCTTGTTCTTCTTTGCCCAAAGTTTGTTTTCTTAGTTCCATTATTTCTTGCTTACGTTCTTGCAACTTATCTTTTTCATAATTTTTTAATAAGTCATCAATTGCTTTTTCTGTATTTTCTATTTCAAAATCTTCTGCGAGTATTGCTGTAACATGGTTTTGTTCTTCTTCAGTCAAATTATCAATTATGCTACTTATATTACTATTTCCTTTTTCAAATTCTTCATACAATTTCTTTGCTATTAGCTTGTCTATTTCATATTTAAAATCTTCTGGCTTTACATTTTGCTTTATTATTTCATACACATTATTTTCCTCATTCAAAAGCAGTGATAAAATTGTATCTTCTCTATTTTTAATTTTCTCAGATACTGCTTTTTCCTGTTTTTTATGTATTATTACTGGCTTAGTTTTTTCTAAGATTTTTTCACTTTTTACATTTGAATATGTTAATTTGTTTACTTGAGCATAAATTGCTTCCTTCGAAATATTATATGTTTTAGAAATGTTTTCAATGTATACTTCTTTTTCTATATTATTATCTACTGATGAAATAATTTTAGCAATTTCGTTTAAAAACTTTATTTTATCACTTGTATTTTCTAAATTTAAATCTTTTTTTAAAATTTTTACTTTATATTCTACAAGTGAAAGAGCTTTTTCCATTAAATTTTGAAACCTTACATTACCATATTTTATAACATATTCATCTGGATCTTTTGCACCTTCCATTTGTAACACTCTCATGTCACATCCCATGTTTTGTAATATTTCAATAGACCTTAAAATTGCTGTTTGTCCGAGCTCCATCTGAGTCAAATCCTAGTATTACTTGTTCTGCGCTTCTTCTTAATAGCCATCCTTGATTTTGAGTTAATGCTGTTCCAAGCGCTGCAACCACATTAGTTATACCTCTTTGATGCAATGATATTACATCCATATACCCTTCTACAATTAATATTTTTTTTAATCCACCATGTTTTTTTGCAACATTCAATCCAAATAAATGCCTTCCTTTACTATACACAATATTTTCTGGTGAATTTATATATTTAGGTTTTGAGTCATCTAGTACTCTTCCACCAAAAGCTATAACTCTTCCTCTTTCATCACATATTGGAAACATTAATCTATTTCTATATCTGTCTATAAATTTTCCATTTTCATTTTTATTTACTAAACCAGACTCTAATATTTCTTGTTCTCCAAAGCCTTGCTTTTTTAATTCTTTATAAAGTTCGTCAAATTTGCCTGAAAATCCAATTTGGTACGCTTTTAATGTTTCATTGGTTAATTTTCTTTTCTTTACATATTCTTGTCCCGTTTTGGCTTCTGGTTTATATAAATTTTCATGATAAAATTTTGCTGTAAATTCATTTACTTTATAAACTTTTGCCTTTAATTCCTCTTTAGCTGAATCTGCATTATTTTCTAGTGTTGGAAGTACTATATTTGCTCTTGCTGCTAAATTTTGTACTGCCTCTATAAAGCTCATATTTTCTATTTTTGATAAAAATGTATATACATTTCCGCCTACTCCACAGCCAAAGCAGTGAAATATTTGCTTATCTGGTGAGACTGAAAAAGAAGGTGACTTTTCATTATGAAATGGACATAGTCCAAAATAATTTCTTCCGCTTCTTTTTAAATGTACATATTGTGATATTATATCTACTATATCGTTTGATTGCCTTACTTCGTCTATAATTTCATCACTATATCGCACAAAACTTCCTCTCCTTCTATTTAATATACATAATTATATTATTCGACATATTTTACATAAATCCTTCTTTGTTTTTTAAAAAGAATAGAAATTTTACAAAAAATTGCCAACGATTCCGGGTTTAAATGGCAATAAATTGTCAAGAGCTTAAGGGTTTGGAT
>ERZ773224.2070-NODE-2070-length-22188-cov-5.226540_pt1 | contig 22188 bp, 26 predicted proteins | sample MGYA00580526_ERZ773224 | MGnify/ENA primary metagenome ERZ773224 (study PRJEB29015, sample SAMEA2737743) | human gut metagenome | biome: human gut; feature: human-associated habitat; material: faeces | place: China | collected 2012 ... | reverse complement strand
CTATTGACGGAACAATAGGTTTAATCTGATCTGAATGATATTTGTTACTTCATTTAATTGTTAAACAATTACTTACACGACCTCTTGTCGCACATACTGGTTATAGATATGGTCGCACGACAGCAGCAGACCCACCGGAGCCGCGAACGACAGGCGGCAGTCGCTCCGGTCCGTCGAGAGCCGTTCGAAACGGCTGTCCGTCGAAACCTTTTGCGGCAGGTCGTCCAAATCCGAGAGCGTGTGCAGACACAGGGTTTTGTCGCCGACCTGCATTCGTCCGGGGTCCAGCCGCATGTCCTGCAATATTGCCGTGTCGTCCTGCGTGAGTGCGAAGTACTTTTCCAGAATCCCGGCCTTTTCCGGCGTGCCGACGATCTCCGCTTCCGAGAGCCGTTCGACCTTGAAAAGCCCGCTTTCGTTGATGATGCTTTCCGCCTGGCTCACGGCATCCAGAAACAGCCCCACGGCATCCTTATCCCGCACCTCTTTCGGGGTCAGGTAGCCCCGGCAGAGGGTGTTGAACGTCGATTGCTGCCGCGTGCGCTCCCGTGTGGTTTTGGTGATGAACAGGTAGCAGGTATGGTTCAGATACGGACGTTCGTTGAAATGACGTTCATAGCTGCGGCTTAAAAAACTCATGTCCTCCGAAATCTGGGGTACATACCGCTCGGAGATAAACCAGTCCTGTTTATGTACGACCGTAAAATCCGGTAGTACGCGGATTGCCTTTGCTCATGTCGCGTGCATGGCTTCGTAATCCTCGCCCGCAACGGTGAACAGTTCCGGCAATTCGACACGAAACGCTACCGTAATGTCGGCTTCCTTGCTGACGATGCAGCCCTGTTCAACGGCCAGCAGCGGGAATTTCCGCTCCAGCGTGGTAGTTTTCAGCGTGCTATACATGGCTCGAACGGATTAGGCGCTTCACACGGCGACGGTTGGTGATGCGGCGGGGATGCAGCTTTACGGCCAACGCTTTCATAAGCCCATACGTGCCGTATTTCTCATTCAGCCTGTATGTCAGCATCACGACCCCGGCGGCCAGAGCGCCACCGACACCCAGGCAGAGGAATTGACCCACGCCGCACATATACAAGACGACGACGATCAGGAATGCCCCGATAAGTCCCCCGGCGCAGATGAAAAGGTACTGGCTTCGCAGTCCTTTAAATTCGACGGGCGCATCCACGCCCTTATGGATTTCGAATGTTGTCATATACTAATACGTTGTGCCGAAAAATGATTTTAAGACCGTGGCGCAGACGATCAGAAAGACGCACGCCCCCATCCAACTGGCGCAGGTCTTTGCCGTGTCCGGGTCGCCGGAACTGAATTTGCCGTAGACTTTTACGGCTCCGATCAACCCCACGACGGCCCCAATTGCGTAAATCAGCTTCACGGCAGGTTCGAAATAGCCGTTTACCATTTGCGCAGCCTGACGGATGCCCGCCGAGCCGTCGCCCGTCTGCGCCGTAGCTGCCAACGTTCACAGCATGCCCCAAGCCGCGAAGAACAGAGCGGTAAGACGTTTGCGGTACGGAGGCCGGGCCGGATTGAGCGGAGTATTCAAAAATTTTCTGTTTTTACTTTTCATAGATAATTTGCTTTCGTTTCGGTGAAAAACTGCCGACCGCCCATGACGGCCGGCAGCGATTTATGGAAAATGTTGTCTGACGTATTTTCGCCGTTCATAAACGGCACTTCCGTCGTCAGCCGGAATCAAAAAAATCCTTTCCCATAGGCATTTGTTTTAAGTTAGACATCCGTTATACAAAATCTTCCAGACGAAAAGCCCGGTCAGATTTTTTATTCTCCCGCGGGGGTGTATCGTCCTCCGCGTGCAGGTCCTTTGTAATCATGTCGAGCATGACCGCAACATAGCCGTCTTTGCCATTCAACTGATCTAAAATCGCCTGCTCAATCTGCGAACCCGAAACGGCCCGCATGGCCCGCCGTGCCGTGGCGATCTCCTGCTGCGTGGCACTCTTGCCTTTCGAGAAAACCGAGAGTAGAACCAGCAGGTCGTCAGCATCGACAGCACCCGGCTGCGGCCCCTCGTCGGTATTTGCCATGTGACGCATATATTCCTCGTCCTCGTTGTAATTGTCGCCCTCCGGAGGTGGTGTCGGGTGCGAAACGGCAGGAGCCGAATCGTCCGGGGGCGCAGTCGGCGGCGCTTCCGCTTCCGGCGGTTTTGCAGGTTCCGGCAGCGGTGTCGGTTCCGGTTCAGGTGCAGGCGGCGGATCGTACTGATAACTCCGGTGTAACGCAATATCTTCCGTCGGCTGCGCTTCCGGCTCCGCTTTCACCGCCGGAGCGGTTATACGATGCAGCCAGCCTTTCACCTTTTCAATCCGACGCCCGAAAAGCAGGTAATTTAAACGTCCCCGGTATATGTGGCGGTCCAGCAGCATATATACCGAATAGGCCAGTCACAGGGCTATCATCGCTTTACAGAATATCGGCATGGCTGCGGCTTATTTCGTTTATCCGGTCCTTGTGTGCTTCCAGATGTTCACGCAGGATATTGTCGATATATCCGGCGGTGGTAAGTTCCCTGCCGCCGATACGCTTCACGATAACCTGCAAGGCATCCCGCACTTCGCGCTCCATGTAGACCGAAACCCGGTTTTTCAGGTTGTGCGGCCGCAGGAACTTCGCAGCATATTCCGGGACGTTGTGTTCTACCTGCATCCGGACGCAGGTGCATCCCTCATCCCGTGTATCGGGCGGACGCTTCTCTTTGCGTCCCGTGAAAAAGGCGATTCGCAGCAGTCCCCGCCGCATTCGTTTGTTCATGTGTTTTTTCGTCATAACTTAAATTTTTTTGTGGTTTCAATTAGTTCGTTTATCTCGTCCCGGTATTGTTCCAGATGATTGTCCAAAATATTATTTACATACGCTTTCACGGACATCCCATTACCGCCAATCAATCGGATAATCATGGTCATTTTTTCCATTGTGCTACATTTTATCCGACAAGTAGTGCCAGGGTTGCATTTTTGAGGTAGCAGAAACTTTGCAGCATATTCCGGGACGTTGCGTTCGGCCCGTACCCGGACGCAAGTGCATTCCTCGTCCCGTGTATCAGGCGGACGCTTCTCTTTGCGTCCCGTGAAAAAGGCGATTCGCAGCAGCCCCAGCCGCATTCGTTTGTTTATCTGTCTTTTTGTCATTGTTAGATTGTTTTCGTTAATTGATTCAATTTTGAGTTTATCTCATCCCGATATGTCGCTAAATGTTCCATGATAATGTTGTGAATAAGTCCCGGAACCGATATTTGTTTACCTCCGAGAAAATGAACAATCAGATTTAATTTCTTCCATGTTTCGCAATCTATTCGACAAAAGTTCTGTGCCCGATATGCTCGCGGGGTCAGGAATAACTGTTCATAGCTTGTATTCGTTCCTCTTATGCTGTGGCCTTTACGTCCCGAATCCTCAATCGGAGGTACAGCCATAGCTTCCGGTGGCGGGGTTTCTGGCGGCGCTGCTTCCTGCGGTACGGCAACGGGCACTTGCTTCGGAACCAACCGCGGCGGTGCATCCACTCCGCCGATCAGGTTGCGAATCATATCCTCGTCAATCGGCTCATAGCGTCCTTTTTTCTTTGCCATAGCTTATATGCCGATTGTAGTACATATTTCATCCATCAGAGCGGCCATTCCGCTTTCGCGGAGGAAAGTCCCGTCCGAGCGAAATAGCGTCGAGCGGTACACCGTGCCGTCCGTGTCCGCCAACTCCCGGCTGAACTTCGAACGCATTTGAATCCGCGACGTGTAAACTTTCATATCGAGCGTTCCCAGCATCCTTTCGTAGAGGGTATAGATGTTGGTCTTTTCGCGGCGGTCCTCCATGTTCCAGAACAGAAAGACCTCTTGAATGTTCGTGGCCGGGTTTCCGACGAATTTATCGTAAACCGTCTGTGCGAAGTTCAGCGTACTTTGCATCACAAGACGGTCGGCCCGCATAGGGATAAAGAGATAGTTCAGCAACGAAATCGTATAGATTACGCCCTTTGTGCCCATAGTGCCCGGCAGATCATAAAGCACCACGTCATAGGGTTCCGGTTCGCTGGCGAGGAATACCTGCACGTCGTTATCCGCGTTTTCCGGCGTTGAGCGGATCACCGGGTAGGCTTTCTTTTGGAGCCGTTCGAATTGCCGCTGGAGCATGAGCTTGTAGGCATCGTTTTTCATTACAGCCTTTTTTTCGCGCTCCCGTAATTCGACGATACTGTTTTGTGGAAAGTCGCAATCCACGACCAGCACATTCAAACCCCGAACGTAGCGCAGCCAAGAAGCGGCCAAGACCGTAAGAGTTGATTTTCCAATGCCGCCTTTTTGGTTGGCGAATGAAATAGAAATAGGTTTCTTGTTCATATTCTTTTTTATTAAAAATTGCTTTACTTATATTATTGAATCGTTGTTGCGATGTTGCACCGCTTCGTTGTTGCGATGTTGCGCCGCTTCGTTGTTGCAATGTTGCGCCGCTTCGTTGTTGCGATGTTGCGCCGCTTCGTTGTTGCGATGCTGCGCCGCTTCGTTGTTGCGATGTTGCACCGCTTCGTTGTTGCGATGCTGCGCCGCTTCGTTGTTGCGATGTTGCGCCGCTTCGTTGTTGCGATGCTGCAATGCTTCGCTATCAATTCCAAAGAACGATTCTGATCCCGGCACAAATTAAAGGGTGAAATCCTCGAAAAGATACCCTTTACGCCCTCGTTCGCCCTCGTTCGCCCTAATTGACCCGTACCACGAGCCGAAAAAGTCCTTACCTTTGCAGCGGGAAGATTACCAATTAGGTATAGAGGTTTTGAGATGGAAAGTCGTTGCCCGCGGCAACTCCTTTCCGTCCCGTGGGGACGGATTTTATTTGCGTAGAGCAAATAGCAAGGTGTGTTATTGTGCCACGAAACGGAGTTTGTGCCACACTAACGAAAGACCGGAATATAAGGGTTGGTTAATCTCCCAAGTCGATTAACCTTAAAATATCAGTTTATGGAGAACAAAAAGCGGGTCGCCGACCCCAAGACGTACTACCACAATTTCCGGCTGAACCATCAGCAGGAAACGCAACTGCTGAACATGATGCTCAAAGCCGGAGTGAAAAGCAGATCGAAGTTTATTATCAGCCGCATCTTCGGCTGACCGTTCAAAGTCATTCAGACCAACAAGGACGCGCACGACTACTACCTGCGCCTGACGAATCTGTATGCCCAAATCCGGGCCGTCGGGGTCAATTACAACCAGACCGTCAAAGCTATCCACACCAATTTTAACGACCGCCGGGCCGTGGCTTTACTGGCACGGCTGGAGAAGTACACCCAGGAATTGACGGTCTTGTTTGGGCAGGTCGTCCGCCTGACCGAAGAATTTAATCGCAGATGGTCGGTCGAATAACCAAAGGCGCGTCGATACGCGGCGTGCTGGAGTACAACGCCGAGAAAGTGCGCAACGGCGAAGCTACCGTTTTGTACGGGAATCTGGTATTAGGCGACTGCGAGCAATCCGACACGTTCGATATGCGGCGTGCCCTGTTGAGTTTTCAGCCCTACCTCGATACCCGGAAGATCAAAGACCCGGTATTCCATGTATCGCTGAATCCCGACATTACCGACTGTCTGACCGATGCCCAGCTTACGGAGATTGCCCGCGAGTACATGGAGCGCATGGGCTTCGGCGAACAGCCCTACTATGTATTCAAACACCGCGACATCGACCGCGAACACATACATATCGTATCGGTACGTCTGCGCGACGATGGGTCGATCATTTCCGACAGCAACGAACGATACAGGACCGGGGCTATCATGCGCGACATCGAACAGCGGTACGGTCTGCGGCCCGCCGTCAAAGAACAGGAGCAGCGGGAGTTCGACACGGCCCGCCGGGTCGAGTACGGACGCGACAACCTCAAACAGCAGATGAAGTCCGCCGTGCGGCTGTTGGCCGAGCAATATAGGTTCGGCTCGATCACCGAGTTCCGAACGCTGCTGAACCTCTATAATGTCGATCTGGAGGAACGCAAAGGCGAAGCCGACGGCAAGCGGTGGAACGGCATCGTCTACACCGCGACCGACGAGCGGGGCAAGTGGGTCGGCACGCCGATCAAGTCCTCGGCCCTGACCCCGAAAGGCGGCTATACGTTTCTGCAAAAGCAGATCGCCAGGAGCGACGCCGACATCAAATCCGAGCAAATCAAGGGTCCCATTCGTGGAACCGTGGCCCGCGCCATGCACCGCGCCCGGACGCAGGACGAGTTTGTGCACCTGCTGAAAGCCGACGGCATCGACGCCATTTTCCGACAAAACGCCGCAGGCCGCATCACGGGCGCGACGTTCGTAGATCACCGGACGAAAACCGTATTGAACGGCTCCCGGCTGGGTAAGAGTTATTCGGCGAATGTTTTTCAGGAGTTGTTCAACAATCCCCGTGCGGACCGGGCATCGCTGTTGCCAAAACTCACGGCCCCGGTCCCGGCTCCAGCTCCGGCAACGCTTCGCCAGCAGACGCCGCAGAAACCCGAAGCGCAACGGCCCGAAGCGACCGCACGGCAGCATATCGTGCCGCCGAAGCCCGCCCCGACACCTCCGCGGCAGACGGAGAAGATCCGCACGGAGCCGCGCGGATTATCCCCGCAGCCACACCCGGCGCAGCCCACACCCCGCGGCATCGGCGAAAGCCTGTTCCGTGCAGCGGGCGACCTGCTGGGACAGATCACCGAGGACGGTCCCATGTCGCAGGAGGAGTTCGAAGCCATGCGCCGAAATCTTTCACGCAAGCGAAAGCCACGGCGAAAACGGACTATATCACGCTAAATGAACAGGCCGGAACATTTATTCCGGCCTGTTGCTAATGTGAAGTGTGCGTCATCAACGGAGGGGGCTACAAAGTAGCAATATCCTCCGGTAGAATATTAAAAACCCACGAGAGGTTTAATTGATCGCTATTACTATATTTTTTCGTATATAGCCGCCAATAAGATTCATTGAAGAATTGTCTGCCCTCTGCGTTCCGGTCTATATATTTCCATATTTTCAGTAATTGGCCATCTTTGGAACAGATACTTATACACCATTCTTGTTCCGGCTTACCGTTCCACGCACCGTAAAATGTGTCAAAAGTGGGTTCTCCTAGATATTGAAACGGATTGAAGCTATGAACTAATACCGAATCTCCGGGGGCAACAACAGCATCAGTATCAATGAACGGTGACGTAGTAATAATTAGAATCTGATCGGTATTGTTTTTTGCATACCATGAAGTTGCATGTGTAGCCACCCATTTCTTCGGGTCGCATGATATGCTAATTAGTGTAATCGCAAATATGAAAGCAATCTTTTTCATGGCATTTGTGAACTACTCAATATCTGCCGGGAGAATGTCAAAAACCCATGCAACCTCACAAGTAGATACATGTTGGAGTTGTGGTTTTTGATAAAATCTCCATGAAGTTTCTTGGAATATTCTTACTGACGGATCATTTTTATCCGAAATTTTCCAAGTTTTAAGTAATTGCCCATTTTCTGACAGGACATCCAGATTTTGTTCCACCCCATTCCCGTTCACGTTCCATAATTCATAAAATAGATCAAAAGAGGGAAATCCCAATTTTTGCATAGGTAATCTATGAAAAACAGATATAGAATCTCCCGGATTCAATAGACGTTCCGTCCTGAAATCACGCTTCTTGATTACAATTGGTTTCCAAGTCATATTTTTTACATACCAATGTGCACTATTGGTTGGCTCGGTAGTATGAAATATTCTGCATGATACGAACAAAGTAAGGCCGATAACAGCAAAAATTATTTTTTTCATAGACCATAAGTTTTCGTGTAAAGATACAAAGGTTCAGGGAACAATGTCCCTGAACCTGTTAAATATATTAATTACCGCAAGTTATTTCAAGCTGCGCGCCTTGATTGATCGCAAATGGAGAGTTTATGGTAACGGACTTATTGGCCCGAAAGGTCAGTTTCGCACTATTCGTTACAGTAACATTCCGCGTAAGAATATTATTCCCTGAAAAAACGAAAGACGAAGAAACCGTTTTGTCGGTATAAAAGGCATCATGCGTCAAATCTCCGGTATCAGGTTTGGGGACATTCGGGGTAATCCCGTTGTCCGTAAATGCCTTTTCGATCTCATCAGCCTTTTCGGGATATTTTTCGTACATTTTTGCGACTAATCTGTCATAGGTATCGACCCCAACGACCAAACAATCATATATCTGCTTCTTAGTTAATACTTTATCCCTTTGCAGGTCCCAAAACACATGAGGTTTAAGCCAAGTATGCACATCCGGATAATCATCCAAAAGACCTGACGGATTGTATTTTTCATAGGCCCGGATATGTCCCATTGAGTAACCCCACATTTCACCAATTCCACAAAGTTCTGCATTCTTACCCGTCCCGTTTCCATAAGAACCGTATGTCATAATATAGCTGATATACTTCGCCCAATGCGCACTTCCTACTTGACTGAAATGACTGGCGTGGGACAACTCGTGATTTACAACGTCATAAACCTTCCGGTAAGAGTGTCCACCTGTTCCTATCGTAATATCAGGTAGAACCTTTTTCAGCATTTGATTCAGCACCGTTGCAAGAGTACCGTAACCGATATTGATAAAAAAGTTTTTCCACGATGAATTACCGTTATACCCAATAGGATGTACAATTCGGCGCAACATAGGTGTCGAGGATGTCGTCCAGCGTTTGAAAACCCAGATTTTAAGATTACGGGGCGGTTTGGCAATTCCTGTTTCTTCGCACATTTTATAGTAATCGTAGGTTGCATTATTAACAGCCGCCCAATCCCAAGCAAAACTTCCAGCATTTATATCGCGTGAGTGTCCTCGGTTACTATGCCAACCCATATTAAGATTGGCCCGTGCAATCGGCCCCCAATTACCCCAGATGTCAAAACCTTTCCTGTTGTCAAAAACAATCGCGTAATGCGGTCCGAATCTGAATTTGCTGTCCATTGTATAATGGCCGCTTTCGTCCGTAAATGTCGTAGACCATTTAATAAATCTATGGCATCTGATTTTAACTCCTTTTACCGGAACAAAAGCACCTGCATAATCATCGTAAACTCTGATAGTTCCCTCCGGTCTGCGTTTTCCGCGAGTTTCCGGTTCCTGTTCTTCAAGGGGGTAGCCAAGACTTAAAAAAGCAGCTTCCTCCACATTTATAATACCCCCGCGAGTGGGTGAGATTGTTTCATCTTCTGCCGGAATATAGCATTCTTCAATCACCTCATAAGGTATTTCTTTGGGAAATGCGAAGTCTGGCTTTACGGTTGTATACAACCAAGTAAAACTACCCTCCGGAATAGTCGGGTCTTGATAAACCGCATCTTCCGGAAGTTCGATATTGAGCGGATAGTCGAACAGTTCGAGGTCATAATCGTTTTTCAGGGCAATAAGTTGTAAACTGTCCTGCGGTAAGAATCTGACGTACAAATCCGTCGGTTCAATAGTTTTAGAAACATTATACGAATCGTAAACTCCCTGTATGACATCAACCGTGTACGGATTCGGTAAAAGTTCATATTCTACCATATCGCTTCCATCCGAACGGGTTTTTGCGAGTGCCGGCGCGTTGGAATTATCATCGGTCATAATGTCTGTTTCGTCTTTGGTACAAGAGGACAGCATCACAGCCAATAATAATATCACCGAATATATTTTCTTCATAAAACAGTTTTATGTAATTCCGTCAAAATTCAATGATTTCCTATTTCCCGGCGGCTTTTAATTGACTTTCCAATGCAGCGACGCGCGCGGTTAATTCCTGAATGGCGCCCGTCAGAATCGGGATAAGGGCGGAATAATTGACAAGGCGGTCGCCCTCTTCTGTCATGGCGACTGCTCCGGGAATGATAGCTTCTAATTCCTGCGCCAAAAAACCGTATTCCTCCACACCGCTTTGCACGGGACGAATATTGAATCTTTCGTATTCGCTTTCATCCCTCCAATGATATTTCACGGGATTCAATTTCAGCACCATATTCGTTGACGGGTTAGATTGTGCAGGCGCTATGTTAATGGAAAAAGCAGACCGGGAAACGGGTGTCGTTTTCAATGAGCGAATATTGGTTTTCAGTTTTTCATCCGAAGTCTGATACATCGTGCGGCAATAAAGGTCGATATACAAGGACCTGTCGCTATCCAAAAACACAAGTTTATTGGTTGTAGTAGACATACGGGGATCGGCTGCATGAATGTGCATTTTGATACCGTTTTGGTCCGTGGACCCCCAATAGTGCGCCCATCCCGCCCAGCTCGTCGTATAGGTTTTATACATACCTCGTCCTACGGTGAGTTTGCCGTCCTTGTAGGTCATTTGGGCCATGCAATTAATCGTAACTGAAAGAACAAACAGAATGGTGAAGATCGTTTTTTTTCATAAGACAAAATTTTAAGGGTTAAAAGTTATTTTGAGGTTTGGAAATTGGCGTTTTGAATATTGTGGACACGATCATTTTCCGAACGTGCGGGTATATGAAACCGACGGCATGATAGGTATCAGCACCGTTGCTTTATAGGTTCCGTGGTAGGGGTAAATGCTCACGGGGTTCTTGTGCCATGTGGCGTTGATGATCGAGAACTGCCAGTTGCGCACGCCGTTGCGCTTGCGGCGCTCCATGTTGTAGCTGACATCGGCGCGGAAATAGTTGCGCATCCGCATCGTGGGATAGGCCGTGATGCCGATGATCGGATTACCGTCCGTATCCGGATAGCTTTCGTTCGTCAGGCGATACGGAAGCCCGGAGCGCCATGCAACATTGAGTGAAAAGGTATGTTTTCGGCCCGGTCGCTTCACCACGTCGTAGCTGACGAACGCATTGAAATCGTGCGGCACGTCATATTCAAACGGATAGGTTACGCCGTCCGAGCGGCGGCGGGAATCGGTATAGGTATAGGAAGCCGTCAGGCTCAGGCGTTCGGTCTGGTACTGGAGCATTGCTTCAATGCCGAACGCTCGTCCCGTGCCGTAAATGAAGCCGCCGTTGCCCAGCAGGAAATCGTCGCTGTCGTAGATCAGCGGCAGGTTGCGCATTCGTTTATAATAGCCCTCTACCGAAAGGGGCAGGTTTTCGTGCAGCTTCGCACGGCCACCGAGCGATACCTGCCATGCGTGTTGTAACCTGCCGTCCCGAAACGGGGTCCAGAAGTCAATCGGCATCGAGTAGTAATAGCGGTTGAATTGAACAAGCGCCTGAGAATTTATCGTCCCCGAAAGCCAGACCGCATTGTCGCGGCCAAAATCATAGGATAGCTGCGCACGCGGCTCTACTGCATATTTTGTCTGCTCCGAATTGTCATAGACCGCGCCCCGCACACCCACGTCGGCCCGCCAGCCTCCCCATTGAAAGCGGTTGTTCAGGAACAGCGCCCCCGAAACAAGCTGCTCGGAAGAATAGCCGCGGTTCTTGTGCTGTCCGTTGATGATGCTTTTCGTGTGCATCGGTTCGAACCGCTGGTGCGAAAACGCAGCTCCGTACTCCAGCATCCAGATATGCGAAAGCCGTTGGTCGAACGTCATGCGTGCTCCGAACTCGTGGGTTTTGAAAGTCGTTTTGCCCCGATTACTGAAACCGTCGTCTTTAAATTTTGTTTCCTGACGGTTTTGCAGGTAGGTATAGTAGGCCACCACCGAGGAGCGCAGATTATCATTCCAACGCGATTCCAGCCGCAGGGATGCCGTAGTATTGCCCCAGCCGAACCCGTTTTCTGCGTGATCTTCCTTGTTCTTCATGTGGTCGTCGCCGGAATAGATTCCGAGCGAAAGCGTATGATTTCGGTGAATGTCGTAAGTCAGTTTCCCCGTCACGTCGTAGAAGCCGTAGCGGACAGCGTTATCGACGATTGCAAGCACCGCTTCGGGAAAGAAGTAACGTGCTGAAATGAGGTAGGAACCCTTATCGCGTTTGATAGGCCCGTCGAGGGTCCCGGCCAACGACAAGGTTCCCACCGTGAGCGACTGGCGGTGATTTTGTCGGTCGCCCTCGCGTGTGCGAATCTGCGTCAGGGCCGAGAGCCGGGAGCCGTAGGCGGGCGATATGTAGCCTTTCGACACCTCGGCCGATTGGACCGTTTCGCCGCTGAAAATCGAGAGGATGCCGTAGGCATGCGCCTGATTGTAGATCGGCACGTCGTCGTAAAGAATTAATGTCTGGTCGTTGCTGCCGCCGCGTACCAGCAGACCCGACATACCGTCCTTTCCGGCCGAGACGCCCGGAAGCAGTTGCAGGAATTTGAATATGTCTTTTTCGCCCGCGAACAGCGGAGCGTATTTAAGCTGCTCGATGTCCACGGCGATATTGCCCGTCTGCTTGTAGACCATCAACGGCCTGCGGGCGGTGACGACTACCGAATCTATCGCTTCGGTGCGTGAAATGCTGTCGGCGGGAGTTTGCGCCGTAAGTAAGGCGGGAATGCAAAGCGCCAGACAGCCTGCGAGCAGTTTCCTCATAATTCGGGCGTCGTGTAATAGTTATATCCGGCGAAGATGCCGATACCGTTGTCAATGTTCGAGTAGACCGTGATCTGCTCGATAAAGGGATTTTCCTGAGCACTTTCCCCCGTATTCAGCTCATGTTTATATCGGGAGCGCATATAGCGGTCGTAGGTGTCGGACGCCGCAATAATCTGAAATGTGTGCCTGTTTTCAACGGCTCCGAAAACCGAGAAGCGGAGCGGGAATGCTGCGCTGAGATTTTCGCGGGCGACACGCAGAAAATATTCGAAATCTATGGTGCTTCCTTTTTCGTCGGATTCGTAGGCGTCGTTCGCGCCGTTCACCTGATCGACAAATACGGAAGTCGTATAGAACGCATATATATCTTTTTCTCCGTTATTGTTCCGTTCCGTACCCCGGAGCCAGATAGCTTTGGCATCCACGCCTGCAGTAAGGTCCGTCATGTCGAAATGCCGATACCATCCCTTTTGGTGCGCGAACGATATGCGGGCTGCGGGCGCTTCGGGAATCGTCGTTCGGGCAGACAACTCGCCATAACCGGAGACCGACACAACAAGACGGTAAGAGCGCCCGGCAGCAGCCCGGAACGTTGTTCGGGTCGTACCCTCCGGATCGGCCGGACAGCGCACAACCTCGGTATTATCTTCGTACAGGCGGATTTCGGCTTCCCCAACGGGAGTGAACCCGCTTTGAGCCGAGTAGCTGCGGCTCCAATGCAGGCGTACCGCAAAGGGTTCCTGCGGCGAGAGCAACGCATTGACAACCACGCGGGGCTTAAAATCCTTTTCGCCGAAAGTGTAATCTACTTCGCAGGCGCAGCACACCGCAGAGATCACAACGGCAAATATAATTCGCCCTGCGTTCATCCTTATTTGATTTTGATTTTTAGACGGTCCACCTTACGGCCATCGGCAGGACATTCATCGTAATACGCATAATTAAGTTGCAATACAATGACTTTCCCTGTTGCAGCACGAGTATTTATGACGAAAGGAAGATTTACGTTATTCTTTCCGATGAAATTAAAAGTCTGCTCGGAAATAGTGAAATCTGTTCCGGCGATTGCAGTTGATTTTTCTTCGTCGACAACGATTTGGGCCGTTTGTTTCGGATGATGATTTGCAGCGGCATTGTTGCGTGTTACAAATAAGGTCGTTGATGAATTAGATTTTACGTCCAACTGAGTTATAGGAGAAATAAGAACTGTTCCATCAGACGTATAATCCTCAATGAAGTACATTATATCCTCATAATGATACTGATAATCGTCATTCTTACCGCAAGAGATAAACCCGGCGGCGATAACAAGAATAAAAAAACAGATTCTTTTCATGGAAATAAGATTTAAGTTAAAGTATGGAAACAAGGAATTTTAATTCCTTGTTTTAAATATACGAAAAGTTATCTACAAGCTTGTACCATCACCCCTTTATAGCTCTTGCAAGTCTGAAAGTCCAGAGAATGTGTCAACACGCCGCAATTACCAATCGAGCCGCTTCTTGCCCGGTGAACAATACATTTAAAGGATGTCGGCATGATGATCGCTTCCGGTCCGAAGAATTTTTCGGTTCCGATAGGTTCCTCCACGTAAAAATTCTTAACCCGACCATTTGATTGATAAAAAGATGTATTGCGGTAATCATTATGCCAGAAAGTAATCCAGCCTACTTTAATTTCAAAGTGCAGATTTTCGACATAGAAATGATCTTTATAGGTATTCCATCCGCCGAAGGTTTTGTTTTTCTGCCCAGACACATGGACTTGGCAGATAAAGTTTGAGGTGATTCGATTCTGCCCATTGATGGTTTCGCTGGCGGTATATCGAATGACATTCGTGCGGGCAAAGACTTTAAATTTCCCGCTTTGATAACGGTTGTCAGTGTATTTTTGTTCGGTTCTTCCTCGCGTTTTCTCATCCGAGGAAACGGCGCAGACATAATCATATTCTTCAACAACGGCCGCACGGGTGGTCGGGTCTGTTGTTTCAATAGCGATCTTATCGCCAATGACAGTATGTTTAGTATCGCCGATGTAGAACACCCCGTCCTGATTGGCAACGCTCGCATATCCAACAGCCGAGATTACAGGCATAAGGCGGTCCCCGTCCTCTACCAGATAACCTTTGCAGCTTTCTAATGTCGCAGCATATTCTTCCGGAGTTTCACATGCAATCATTTCGTCCAGCATACTTTCGGTAAGCGACCGGATAGAGTGGAAATTGTGTTCTTGCTCAAAAGCCGCAAGAGCATCTTCGTCCACCAGCGAACGCATCGTTGCAAAACAGCAATCAACTGACGGGAAATGCAGCGTGCCGTCAATGCAGACAATATCACCCCCGACGCCCATTTCCTGCGGTTCCGGTGCTGTCTGTTCAGGAGTCGTTTCTTTCGTGCAGGCAAAAGCGACAGCCGCAAGACCTGCCAGTAAAACGATAGAAATATGTTTCATAATCATAATTTTAAAGGCAAATCTAAGAAATTATTCGGTAAACTCGATCTGTCCGGTGTAAATCGTACCGTTTTCATATTCGACGGTAATCAGGTAAACCCCGCAGTCGAGGTCCGACACGTCGAGCGTCGCAGTTTGGTCGGTGAAATTCACCATCTCCGTAAGATAGGTTCCATTGCCGGAGATCGTAACGAATGCCCGGTCGCAATTCTCCGGAGAGTAAAGCGTAATAGTGTTGCCATCCGGAGAAAGCACCGCATTAATCGGCGGCATGACGCTGCGCGGACCCTTAACCGTCATTTTCTTTTCCAGATAAACGGACGTGGTTTTCGGTCGTTTCCGATTTGCATACGCTTCAAAGCAAATTCCGGCTCCGATGCAGCACAGCACAAGTAATAAAAGTAATTTTTTCATGTGATAAGATATGTGGGTTAGACAATAGTAAAGTTAGGCTTTCGGTTTCTTCCGATAGCAAAATCAGCGCCGATAAAATCTATCACACAAAGTCACTAAATAATTGATATACAAATAAATAAAAACTGCAAGAATTGCATAAATCTCGCAGTTTTTATAATGTATGCGATAATTGCCTGAAAAACAAAATATTACATGTTAATTTTTTTGGAGTTTTTCAACGGGTGTGGGGGGGGGTAATTTATTTGACAATCAGTGTGTTACTACATTTTCTGAATAAAAAAGTCCTTTTCGGCCGAATCCGACGCCGCAATTCGGGCTTTCAATCTCGATTTGCGGTTGTAGACATTCGATACCGAATCGCCGATTATAACGCTGATGATTTGCGCCGAGAATCCGGCGTAGATGTAACATAGCAAATCTATATCCGCAGGTTTAAATTTCGGGAACTGCTTCCGCAGTTTCACGATGATATTGTCATTTACCGTGTTTACGATCTCCTCCAATTCTTTTTTGGTCGCGGGATTGGATGCAAGGTTCGTAAAGAAGTTTCTCACTTGTTTGTAAATGACCTCCTGCTGCGCTTTTGTATTGTTTCGTTCATAGAACGCCCGGCCGAGTTGGTCGAGGAACTCGAAGCGGGACAACACCAATTCTTTAAGTTGCACCTCCTGTCCCTCCTTGACGGCAAGATGTTCGAGGATGCGGTTTTTTGATGCCCGGATGGTGTCAACGGCCAACATGTAGCGTTCAACCTGCTGCTGCTTTCGTTTCATGCGTTCCCGATAGTAGTAGATCAGGAAAATTGCGACGGTGCAGATCAGCAGTCCGACAATATATTCAAAGTAAGTTCGTACTTTCAGGCGGTAACTCGCAAAAGCAGTTTGCTCTTTATAATATTTTCCCTCGGCGGCGGTTGCTGATTGAGATACCACCATGCGGGATATGGAATCGCTCAACCAGATATATTCGTTGATCGAATTGGCTGCTTCCTCTGAATTTCCGGATGCCAATTCAATTTGAATAGATAGATATGCCAGTTGTGCATCGTCCCGAATATCCTCCGCCAACTCCGAAGCGATATTGAAATAATATCGTGCGCTGTCTATCTTGTGTTGCAGATAATAGACTTTGGCCAATACTCTATATTGATAAATTGACAAACCATCTGGAGCGGTCCGTTCAATTTCCTTTACGGCCTGCAAGGCTTTTGGATAATCGCCCTCATTTACATAAATATCCCCCAAATTGCTTAAACAAGCAATAACCATATCGTTATCTTCCTGCTGTGCGGCTGCTTGCAGAGCTTGCGAATAGTATTTTACGGCATTGTCGTTATCGCCCAAACTGGAATAGGCATTGGCGATATTAAGTGTCGCATTATTCATAAACGCGGGATTGCGTAGTTTTTCCCAAGCGTCATAAGCATTCCGATAATATTCCAGCGCTCCGTTAAAATTCATCTGCTCGGAATAGACCTCCCCGATACGGGAGTATACCAAACCCAGATAATAATTCTTATGCGCCGCGAAAGCGTATTTTTCCGCAGTCAGATAATAGCGCATGGCTTCCTGATAATCGTCGCCGTTTTGATAGATTCGCCCATAGTGATAGTTAATCAGAAACTTCACCGAATCCGAACAAATCCGGTTGTCGTAATACCGGTATGCAATGCGTATCAGCGAATCATCATCGGCATCCACATAATTTTTATCGAGTGCCGCGGAATACAAGAGAGCGTATTTTGCCCGCGTGCTGCGCCGCAGAATCCGGTCGGGGTCAATGTTCTCGATGATGCGCAACGAGCTGTCCGGTTCGATGCGTAACAATCTTGTCGCAGTAGACAATTCTTGCTCGATTTGCCTGTTGCTGCCACAGCCGCATAGGAGCAAAACCATTGAAAGAGATAACAGATATTTCATACAATTGCCGGAATTGATCTGAAATATAGCAAAAAAACAGAGAACATGCAACCTTATTCGCTATACTGCGGACCGGGATTTTTATTCCGGTTCCGTTTCCTGCGCTTCGATTCGTTCGATGATTGCGTCGTAATTCTCCACGTCGAAAATATCGAACTCGATCAGGGGCCGTCCCGCTTCCCTCATTCCGAAAATGTAATTCAGCAGCAGGATATATATTCTTAAATCCCCGCCCGCGATTTCCATTTCGGCGTCGTCGAATGTCGATATATCCCGGTTGAAGCGTTTTTGTAGAACGTGGTCGAACACGAACACAGGCAGTTGAGTTTGGGACAACGTATCGTTTTGGCGGGCAAAACTGCGTTTGTATTCCTCCGCCTGCTTCTCGTCCGGCATCGGCATCAGCCACTTTTGAAGCAGGTCGTCCGGCAGTTCGGTAGACAGAACCCGGTAACGATGCTTACGCAGATAGGCGTAACTCTTTTGAAGCAGTATCAGGAACTCCCCCAAAGGGATTACGCCGCCCGAAGAAAAGGGGCCGAAAAGTCTGTTCAGTAATTTTCGCAGCATGCAGCGTTCTTGTTATTTCAACTCCTGATATTGGAAAATCCGGCGCATAATCTCCCCGTAGCGCGGAAAGTCGAAGATATTGAAGTCCGGGATTTCGATGTTGTGCGCCCGCGTAAGCCGGATAATACGCAGGATATTTTGGAACGTATCGAAGTATTCGCGGCTCTCCCTCCAACACTTTTCCGGCAGGGCAAGATTCGTTATCACCGAATTCGAAAGCGCATAGAAAAATACCCGCAGGGGCAACAGCTTCGGGTCGCAGACTCCCGTATCGCGCAGCAGCACGACGGCGGTTTCTTTGGGTGCTCTGAAATACTTCCTCAATTCGTCCGTGTCAGGCGCAAGCCAGTCCTGCAGGTAGATTTTATCAATACTATTCGCCATGACAACCAAATCCCGTTCCCGCATATAGCGTAAGCTGGCTTCCTTTGCCACGAACGCCCGGCCGCTCTTGTCCGACAAGTCGCAGACATTTTTCCGCGGGTGCTGCTGTTCCAGATAATAGGATATGAATTTGTTTCGGAAATCGTCGCGCAACTGCGTAGAATAATAGAACAGCAAATCGCTCTTATCGACGACATGGCGGTCGCGGAGCCTTTCGGCTTCCAGCGGAGTTTTCCCCTCGATAATTTCCACCTTGTCGGCTTGTTCGATGATGCGGTGTGCTTCCGAAAGCCGGAGATTGTCGCGTTTATAACGCAGATACGTTTTGTACTTGCCCTGCGTTACGGCTATGTGCAGCTTTATTTTCAATCCCTCGCCGCGCAGCCGCAGGGTCGCAGCCGCACAGCCCATTTCAAAATTTCCCTCGATGCCAGTCAAAACCGTTCTGTAACCCAGCGGAACATTGCCGCGGATCAACTGCCCGACGGCATCGTCAGGCAGACGACGCGCATGTTTGGGATTATTGCCGACGAATCCGAGTATCAAGCCTTTTCTCATAATCGAACGTGCGGGAAACAGAAAGCACGGGGAAAGTGCTGTTTACTCCAAACAGGTACGCCCATACCCACCAGATATACAGACCTAAACCCCGTGCCGCAGCACGAAATTAAATCTGCATGACAATCTGGTCTTACAAAGTGGGCGTTTTGTTGGAGATCAGCAGTTTATTCCGTTATGTAGATTCTATTATCCCATGTTTTACAGTTTGTTTGTTATCGTTATTTCGTTTCCATAGCCAAAGCCGCGACGGTTCAGCTTACCGGAATTTCGGCTTCCGCCTCCCCGTCTTGCATTTCGACGATCCGGTCCAATGTCCCTACTATATGCTCCCACATGCCAGCCATCACCCGCTCGTCGTAATAGGTGGACAAATCCGTGTCCGGCAGCACGTCCGACATAGCCATTGCCATCAGTTTGGAACTTAATACCGTCAGGTAGATAAGCGGAATATACGGGGGCCTGCTTACCCCGTCGGTCCGCACGGTGATCCGCTGCTGCGGAACCGCCAGACGCCCCGGTTTCTGCCCCTTTTTGGCGATATTCCAAAGCACCTTTTCTTCGGCCTGCGTGACATAGAGATTGAACGTCGTGTCGTTGACATATTCCGCCCGGTCAACCCAAAAATCGACGCCGTAATTTTCGGCCGTAGGATCGGCGCAGATGCCGCAGTCGGGCATGTCGCACAGGATGGCCCGCAGGATGATATTTTTGTCGGCCAGTTCCGCGGACCGCATTCTGCTCAATGCTGCGATGCAGAAACTAACCTGCGTCGTGTAAAAGTGGTTGATGGCGCGCAGGACTTGTTCTTCTTCGGTGTTCTGCTCTATCATAATCTGTAAAAAACGGGGCGGAACAAATTTTCGACGTATCAAGCCTTTGTATTATGGAAAAGACTGTCCCGCCCCGTACTGTTTCGTTTGTCCTAAATTTAAAAAATAGGTGCGGCACCTTTTGTTACCTGATTATGATTGACTATGAAGAATCCTAATGAGAATGATACCGCACCTATTGTTGTTTTCCATTTTTATCCGTTCAACATCGGAACCCTGCGAGTGATTCGCTTGCGCGGCGCGTATTCCGTTTTGACCGGAGCGGCGGCGGGTTTCCGTTCGGGCTTCTTTGTCGGAGTTTCATGCAGGCAGTCGATAGCCGCCAGCCTTTCGTACTGCGCCCACAACTCGGCGATAATGCGTTTGTTAATCCGGACAGCGGGTTCCCGCAGCAGCTTCACGTCCCCGTATGAAAATTTGTAGTGCTTGATCGTTTCGCGCTCCAACCTGAAAGGGGCATTTGCAAGAATCTGTTTCCGGCACAGGCAGGCGAACAGGTGCGGCCACTCCTTTTCGAACACATCGACGGATAGTTCACCGGGATCGCTTTTCTCGTATTTGATCTTCCCGTTAAACGGGTTATCCATAAACCGCCACCCATCGACGCACTCGTCCCACTCGTCCCGGAAAAAATAGGCTTCGAAATAGAGCCGGAAAGTATCTTTGCGGTGGTGGAATTTCGCAACGTTCGCATAAAACTCTTTGACCGTAAATGTCTGTTCGTCCGCATCCGAATCTTCGTTCTCCAGGACGATCCAGAATACCGATTTCGGCGCTCCCTCCAGCAGCGCGTAAATGTAGTGCGCCTGCTTGCGCAGATCGACAAAGAACCTGCGCAGGTCACGTTTATAAATGAAACAGTCGTAATCTTCGGGCGCTTTTCTTGACATGGTGATATAGGTTTTTACATACGAGGTCTGAAAAATGGGGCGGCTTCGGTCCAATATGAAGAATGAAAAAGTAGTGACGCAACATCATAACAGAAAATAGGACCGGGGAGAAGCCGCCCCGTGCCCCCGGTCGCTTTACCCATGCGCCGGGGAGGTTCATATAGTTGGTTTGGTCGGAGGGTCGGAGAAAGGGGCGCGGAGTATGCGCCAACGCGCCCCTCGCAGCAAACCCGGCAGGGCGTAACGCCTTGATACGCCGCGGGCCTGACTGCACTTGTCTATTTGTAGGTCTGGAAACGGAGAGGTCACAAGAATGGAACAGCCGCAATTCCGTGCCGCCCGTCCTACTTGTCGGGCTTGTTACGGCTGTTCCGCCGCCAGTCGAACTACTCCCTCTTGGAATCTTGTGCTTTTGATTTCCCGACTGACGGTTTTGTGGGTCCCGGCCATCGAGCCGGGTATATATGAAAATAGGCTTATTGTCGAAGAAAGGGGCGGCCGTACCAAAATTTCGCCTTTGCCTCATCATAACAACGGCCGCCCCCGGAGCAGGCTGGAGAACCCGCCCCGTAGATGCCGCGCAAACATGCTGTCCGCATCCATACGGAGCAGGACAGCAAGACCAGATTTTAAAGGTGCGACCTTTCAGGCAGGATTTATTAGCTGCGACCGAAAGGCGGGATTTGTTATTTTGCGCGGCAAGACCCGGCGTTCCGCTCCATGCCGGAGCCGCCGAAACATACCGATTCCGCCCGCTCCCAAGCTGGGGACGGGTGCAATCCGCAGGTGCGGCGATAGTACGCAATGGCAGTAGGACGCGACGGGGTTCCATAAACTCGTGGGATTTTGGAAATATGCGTCCCGGATAGGCATAAAAAAAGCAAGGGACGCGATAACATTCCGACCAGAAGGTATTAGGAAACCCCGAAACAGAAATGCACCGCGCCCTTGCAAGTCCCGTCCTTACGGACGGAACAAAACAAGGGCTGGCAACATTTATACCTGTTCCTAAAAAGTTCCTAATTTTTCTGGGTCGGTATAAAGAGTTGCTGCTCTTTATTATGTCCGTCGGCTATGCCGAGTTGTAATAATTCCTTAAAGTTTGCATGGTAGTTGCTTTTTCAGTTTGTTTTCGACAGCTGATGCCGCCCCTCTACAACAAAACTGCTTTAAGGAATCGTAAAGCAAATATACAATAGAAAATCGGATTTAAAACTATCGGGCCGTGCTTTTTTGGGAAAATCTTACTAAATTTGTGGGTATGAAGCAATCCATTGATTTTCTACCCGAACGCAAACAACGGGATTTGCGCGAACTGGTCGCATTGGTCCGTAAGGAAATAAAGGATGTCGTAATGGTTATTCTTTACGGCAGCTATGCCAAGAATACCTATGTTGAATGTGACGAGCGCCACGATTTCGGGGTCAAAACATTCTACATAAGCGATTACGATATTCTGATCGTAACTAAAAAGCGGTTGGGCGGGAAAGAATCGACCATAGAGAGCCGGATAAGAGCGGAATTTCTGGAAACGAAAAATAACCCGGAATTTTACACCCGGCCACAGTTTATTAACGAAAGCATCAAAGGGTTAAACAACGCGCTTTCGGAGGGCCATTATTTTTATGTGGACATTCTCACACAGGGCGTTGTACTTTACGATTCGGGGGAATATCA
>ERZ773224.2053-NODE-2053-length-22314-cov-3.913743_pt1 | contig 22314 bp, 17 predicted proteins | sample MGYA00580526_ERZ773224 | MGnify/ENA primary metagenome ERZ773224 (study PRJEB29015, sample SAMEA2737743) | human gut metagenome | biome: human gut; feature: human-associated habitat; material: faeces | place: China | collected 2012 ... | reverse complement strand
TTAACTTTCTGTTGTTATTAAATGCACTATCTCCTATTGATTTTAGATTTTTGCCTAGAGTGATACTCTCTAACCTTGTACAATCTTTAAAATCATATTTTCCAACATTAGCTAAAGAAGATGATGTTATTTTCTTTAGCTTAACACACTTTTCAAATGTACCACGATAATAATACTTTCTCTTAACCTTTATAGGAAAATCTTCTGTTCCTTCATTTAGAAGTTTAAATTGTGTCCATTTTGTTGTTTGCAGATTACGCAACTTTGGCATATTAACTGATGTTAAATTAATACAATTAAAGAATGCAGATGAACCTAGAGTAGTTACCTTTGGTAAAGAAATTTTCTTTAAACTTTTACAACTATAAAAAGTCCTTGCTCCTACAGTTTTAACATTAGGAGCTGAAATGCTCTTTAACCTTGTACAACCTTCAAATGTACCATAAACTCTGTCACAGGAACGCAATTCACCAATACCCTCATAGTAAAAGTCAGTTGGTTGTTCATTATAGTACCCTAAATCACTTGCTTTATACTTTGTCATTTTTAGTTGCTGTACCTTTGGCAAAGAAATCTTCTCTAACTTTTCACATTTTGCAAATACACCTGAACCTAGATAAGTCAGTTTAGAAAGGCTGTTATTTTTATTTATACTTTTTAAGTTTTTACAATTGTAAAATGAGTTATTACCAATGACTTCTACATTTGGAATATTAATTTTTTCTAATGATGAACAATTTTCAAAAGCCCCTTCGCAATGCAAGTCACCACTAGGAAGTATAATTCCACCAATATCACCTTTTTTTATCAATGCACTGCTTTTTACTGCCTTTATCTTCGGCAAAGAAATATTCTTTAGGCTTTTGCAATTATAAAACACAGATACACCCATATCTGTAATATTATTCAAATTATTATTCTTGTTAATTGTCTTTAGCTTTGGACAATCAAAGAATGTTCTATCAGCAAGTTTTTTTACCTTTGGAATATAAATACTTTCAAGATTTCTACAATGCACAAATGGTCCTACACTAAAGCTTTTGTCTAATTTCCAATAATAACCATCATCCATGTCTATTTCATCCATAGTGGAAAATACATGAACCCTTGAATTATCAATTTTCACAAGATTTGGGAAAGAAATATTCTTAATATCTGAACAAGATAAAAAAGCTCCACCGTCAATTTGGGTAACATTCTGTCCACCAATGATTTTTTGTAAATGTAAACAATTCAAAAATGAGGCTTTGCCGATTCTTTTCAGGCTTTTAGGTAAAGTAATTTTTTTTACGTTATAGGAATTAATAAACATATAGTCACCAATAGCAGTTATTCCTTCACCTATTACAATATTTTCTACGTGATATAATGGTGGAAAGCAATCCTCTTTCCAATCCCAACACATTGGATTACCACCATAATAATAGTCAAATTCTGAAAAACCTAACTTGCCAAAACATCCTTTACCTTGAACTGTTAATGTCTTTGAAGTTTTATCATAAGTAATTTGAAAATTCTTACCTAAGTCAAAACCAACTGTTATGCCTGCACTATCAGTATCAGCTAATGCATTAAATGGGATAACAGTAACCAATAACATAAATACTAAAAATAAGCTAATTAATTTTTTCATAAAATCACCTTCTAAGTAGCAAAAACTATTTTATAAATACACTATCTTATATATAAAATTATAATTTATATTGTAATTTTTGTCAACACTGTATAATATATTACATTAACTTTTTTTATTTTTAAATCATGAATATTAAAATTGCAAACAAAAAAACCTCCCATTAAGGGAGGTTTAATAGATTAGTATTGAGTTTATATTGTAATACTAAAGTTACATTTCTCTTGTATCTTTTTGAATTTCGTTAGCACCTAAGTCTTCATCAGTTTGGAACTTATAGTCATTACCCGGGATGATAGCATTTAGGATAATACCAACTAGAGAACCTACTGCAAGACCTGATAGTTGAATTGTTACAGAACCGATTGTGAAAGAAATATTACCGGCAGTTGAGAAAGTAATACCTAAAGCTAATACAAGGATAATAGCCATAATAAGAACATTTCTCATATTTGTAAAGTCGATTTTGTTTTCAACAATGTTTCTAACACCAACAGAAGAAATCATACCGTATAGAACTAGTGAAACACCACCAACTGTAGCTGAAGGAATTGATGTAACGATAGCTGCAAACTTTGGTGAGAATGAGAATAGGATTGCAAAGAATGCTGCAATTCTGATAACTCTTGAGTCAAATACCTTTGTAAGGTTAAGAACACCTGTGTTTTCACCATATGTTGTGTTAGCAGGTGCACCGAATAGTGCTGCTAGAAGTGTTGCTGCACCATCACCAAGAAGTGTTCTGTGTAAACCCGGATCAGCAATACAGTTCTTACCGATTGTTGATGAAATAGCAGAAATATCACCGATATGTTCAACCATTGTTGCAAGAGCAATAGGAACAATTGTGATAATTGATGTTGTAATTAAGCCCCAATCAGTGTCACCTGTAAAGATGCTGAATACTGTTTGGTCATATGTAAATGGTAGACCAATCCAATCAGCCTTTGCAACTGAAGTAAAGTCAACTAAACCTAAGCAAACTGCTACAACATATGAACCAAGAACACCACAGATAATAGGGATAATCTTAATCATACCTTTACCGAAGATGTTACAAATAATGATAATTGCAATTGCCACAATAGCAACTATCCAAGATAAACCGGCATTGTCACCTGAACTTTCACAGTTGTTGATAGCTGATGGTGCAAGTGTTAAACCGATAGCAATGATAATCGGACCTGTTACAATAGGTGGGAAAAATTTCATTACTCGGTGAGCACCGAATGCTTTAAATAATGCTGACAAAATAAAGTAAAGAACTGATGCACAAGCTACACCAAAACAAGCATATGGTAGTAGGTTTGCTTCACCCTTAGGTGCAATTGTTGCATACCCTGCAAGGAATGCAAATGAAGAACCTAGGAATGCCGGTACTTTACCCTTTGTTACTAGGTGAAACAGTAATGTTCCCAGACCTGCAAAAAGCAATGTTGATGACACAGAAAGACCTGTAATCAGTGGTACAACTACTGTTGCACCAAACATTGCAAACATATGTTGCAAACCTAGCACAACCATTTTGCCTTTACCCAATTTACGAGCATCGTAAATTGCTTCATTGTTGATTTTTTGTTTGTTCATACTCATACTCCCTAACATTTATTTAAAAGACTAAGCCTTTTATTACATAAATTAACCCCAATGCAATAAACGGTTTTTGCAATGGGGTAAAACTTTTATTTGCCGACAGTTCTTTTACATTCTTTTTCTTCACAAGGATTGTTGTCACTATCAAGAAAAACAACAGTAGGCTTGTGAGAACTTGCGTCTTTTTCTTCAATTAATTTATAAGCCATAATAATAACATGGTCACCAACTGCAACCAGTCTTGCTGCTGCACCGTTTACACAAATGATACGGCTACCTCTTTCACCGGCAATAACATATGTATCAAAGCGTTGACCGTTTTCAACATCTACAACACTAACTTTTTCATATTCATAGATGCCTGACTTTTCCATTAAATCTTTATCAATAGTTATACTACCTACATAGTTAACATCAGCTTCTGTTACAACTGCTCTATGTAGTTTACTTTTTAACATAGTAATCATCAAATCACCCTTAATTATTTCTCTATCTTATCTATTATATCACCTAGTTAACTAAAAATCAATGTTTGTAAAAAATTGTTATAAAAATCAGAAACCTGACTTTTTCATAACATTATCAAGGAAATCAATTTCTTCTTTGTTGTCATACTTTTTGTATTCTGACAAATTCTCTTGATACTGTTTTAGGTTCTTTGAAGTTAAAATTTTGAAATCTCTATGTAGCCAATATAAAGGTAAAAGCAATTTTTTATTTTTTAAACTTGGATATTCCTCTACCATTCTTTTGTATGGTGGAAAAATTCGAGATTTGATATAATTTTCTTCTGTAGAATTATTATATTCTTCATTGTATTTTCTTCTTTCGTTTAAGATTCTGTTTTCTTCTGTACCGAAAGTCATATTTGAAAGAATATAAACATCAACATCATCAAAATCTTTAATTCCTTTATTGAAATATAAATCAGCTTTTTCAAGTAGCATTTGATGAAATTTTGTAAGGTTATTTTCCTGTAACTTTTCATTTATAAAATCATAGTCAGCATTATTATTCTTTAGATATTTATTTAAGAAATAAGCATCAATTATCATTCTGACGCCCATACCACCTAAGTCACGATAATGCTTAGCAAAATGCTCAACAATATAAATATAGTGGTATTCATCAGTAAATTTATAGGTGTGATTTGTGTTATCAACTAGATTTGCATTACTGAACAAATTTTCTGTAAATGTTGAATTTCTAAAGTTACCGTTATCACAATGAATTTCAAACTGTACAAATGGGTCTTGCACTGCAACAATTAAATCATCAGTTGACTCAATTATTCTATAGTCTAGGCTGGAAAGTATAGTTCTAGCCTTTTCAATATCATCACTTTTAATATGAACATCAACATCATTTGTTACCCTAAAATCAGGTTGAGGGTAGGTGTCTTTAATAAACTGACCTTTCACAAGCAGGTTGTCTATTCCCTGTTTTTCAAATTCAGAAATTAACTTTTTTGTTGCTGAAAACTGAGATGCATCCTTCATCAACATAAACTTTCTGCACCTAATGAACATATCCATAATTTCTTTAGGTACATTGATTTTGTTTTTTTCTAAGGCATAGGAAACCATATTTGCAACTCTGCTTTTTGCTGAGGTAAAGTACAAATCTCTAAAATCAATCTGATTATTATTCTCTAAAGGAATATTAGAAAATAGAGAGCCAAGTACATTAAGGAGAAATTTATATTGAGTTTTTTCTTTTGGAGAAAATTCTTTTTTCACATTAATTTTCCTTTACAATAATTTTCTTATCTTCAATACAAACTTCTTTGTTGCAAATTGAAAGTGCAGCTTTTTTATGAGTGATAATCATACAAGTTTTGTTTTGTAGATTTACAAGATTTTGAAGTAATCTTTTTTCTGTTTCTTCATCAAGTGCAGAGGTACATTCATCAAGTAAAAGAATCGGTGACTTAGTAAGGATTGCTCTGGCAATAGCAAGTCGCTGAACTTGTCCTTCTGAAAGTCCTATACCTCTCTCACCTAACATTGTATCAAGTCCACTAGGCAAAGTATCTACAAAATCGGCACAAGCTATTTTTAGTGAAGTGTGGATTTCTTCATCAGTTGCATTCGGTGAAACAATCAGAAGATTATCCCTAATTGTACCTGAAAGTAGGAAGTTACCTTGTGGCACATAGGCAAACATTTTCCTTGAATTTTTATCAATATAAAGCTTTTTGTTATCCTTTAAATCAAGATAAATTTCACCACTTGAAACATTAAAAACTGACATTAGAAGTTTCATAAGTGTGCTTTTGCCTATACCTGTAATACCCATAATGGCAACAAAGTCACCTTTATTGATTTTAAGGCTTGTATTTGACAAAACTTCATCTCTGCCATAGCTAAAAGTAATATTGTCAAAGTTGATGGACTTTAGGTTATTATAAATTTTTTCCACATTAATTTCACTTTTGTTAAACTTTCTTTCCTGTGGAAGTGACTCAATTTCCATAATTCTTTCTGCTGATGCAGTAGCAGCAAAATAAGTAGGAAAAATTCCTGTAAGTCCGGAGATTGGACCTTGAATTTGAGAAACCAAAGCAATAATTTCTGTTAGCACACCATATGTAATATTGCCATGAACAATATTATAAGCACCCCAAATTAATCCAAAAGCATATCCAAGCATAAACACAAATGAAAATGCTGAGGAACTGATAACAGAAAGTGTGTTTCTCTTTCTACGGATTACATAGTTATTTTGTTGCAAATTTTTTGCATCTTTTAGAACTTCATCTTCAATATCGAACGACTTAACAAGAAGTAAACTTGCAATAATTTCTTGCAAAAAACTTCTCACTTTGCCATCTGTTTCTTGACCTTTCTTGTGAAAGTTCTTCATCTTAGTTCTATACAAAGATGCAACAAAAAGTGCCAATGCACCACCAACTACAAACACCATTGTAAAAGGAATACTGATTTGCACCAAAACAATAAACACACCTGTAAGTTTTACAATCATATATGTTAGTTGAGGAATGATTGTAACAATTGCACCTGTTATTGTACCAATGTCGCTTGTAAGTCTGTTTAACAATTCACCTGAATGATAAGCTGAAACATCAGCAAATTCTTTTTCTAATATTTGTTGAAATAAACCTGTTTTATAACTAATTTCAAGTTTAGCACTAATTCTAAACACAAAAATCCTCTGTAACACACTAAAGAGAATATCTGCACAAACGATACCACCAAAAATCATACCGTAATGTGCAACACCACCTAAAGGGTCATTTGCATAACTTGGGTCATTACCGGTTGCAGCATTTACAAGGTACTTACTGGCTATAGCAACATATACACCGATTATAGCTAAGATTGCATAAATCACAACAAGCAAAATTATTGATGGTAGCTGAGATTTACTTTTCTGCAATATCCATCTTAATGCAGTTTTATTCACTTTTTTCTTGTAAGTTGAACTGTTCATTTTCTTTTTATCTTTCTATAATATGGATATAATTTTTCTTTAAGAGAAAAATATTTCCATCTTAATTTCTTTTTTGCAACACATTTTCTGGAATAAATCTTATAGTTAAGGTCAGTGATTTTATGAGTAACATTGTCCTTAGTAAAGGCTGTTACAACTGCAAAAATATCTTCCTTAGGCACATTCATTTCACAAACCATTCTGTTATCACCACAAATGTTATATGTACCGTCATTATTGACTTTTATGATTCTATGAAGTACATAGGAATTAGTTGGTTTATGGTAGAAAAATACCACATCATATTTTTTTAGTTTTGTTGGCTTAGTTAAGGTTACTGTATCGCAGTTATCCCTTAGCATTGGCAACATTGACACACCTCTGGGTGTGAAATTCACATTGCTACCACTATTGAGAATTTCCTTAAAAATCGGCACAAGTTCACTAATAGGCACTTGTTTATTCAAGTAAGTTACCGTCCTTTAGCTTTGTAATAAAGTTGTCTATATCTTTCTTTGCTATATCTTCAGTTACTTCATATTCATCAAGCATAGCCTTTAGCAATTCTTCTTTTGTTGTATCATTTTCTAACTTTTCCCATAGGAAAGCACCGGTTTCGTTAAGATTCATCATACCGTTAAAGTCAACAGTTGCCTTGCCTACAGGAACAACTACATAACAATCTGCAACTTTTCGCAGTAAAAAATCTTCCTTAATTTTCATATTAATCTTCCTTTACTATAGTATCATGAGAAAGTATTGCTGAACTTTTATCCATATTGCATTTCAGTTTATAGAATTTGCAATTATCTAAAATTGCATTAATCATATTTAGAGAGTCGTTCATTTTATTTTTGCCAATTCTTCTCATAGTTTCTTTAAACAAATATCGCATTGCTTTTTGTGGGGATAATTCTTCAATAGAATTATTTTCACTTCTTTCCAAAAATACAATTGCACCTAAGACAGCACTGTCATTTTGGAATTTCATTGTTCCACCGGCAAATGGTGAGCCATATACTATCAGTTCATTATTCTCAAGACGAATTATAGGTTTATCATCATTTATAATTTGTACCTTATCCCCATAAACTTCATGCCACAATGAAGTATGGGTTGACTTTCCCACACCACTATCAGCAGAAAAAAGATAGCATTTTCCATTATATTTTATTGCTGATGAATGTACCATAATCGCATTGTACTTTAAGATTTTTTCAAAAAAATCAAAAGATAAATATACATATTCTGTTTCATCAATAGGGACTTCAGGATGAAGTGAAATGTATTTTTTGTAGTCATCAACAGTAAACTTATCCCCTACTTTTATCACATCAGAAGTAGGTGTTTCATCAGTTTCAAAAGACTTAATCATATCTTTTGTATAATCATAAAGAGGGTTAATCTCAACAAAAAAGTTAGCAAATTTACAAAGCATAATACCCTCCAAAATAATCCACTTAATAGCACAGTAAACATCAAATATTGTTATTAATTATACCAATTTAATTATAAATGAAAAGTACTAATAAATCAAGGAATCGCAAAAAGTAACAAAAAAAGAGCTACCATAAAGGCAGCTCTAAAATATTCACTTAGAATTTATCAATCATATGCATTGCATACTTTTGGATAAGTGTAGCGTCAGCAACATCAACTTTTCCGTCACCATTTACATCAGCTCTCTTAAAGATTAGTGTACCCTCAGGAATTTCATATCCTGATTGTAAAGCAATGTATCTCAAAATATAAACTGAATCTCTAACATTGATAGCACCATCATTATTAACATCACCAATTAAAAGTGGATTTTCTTCAAAAGTTATATTGTTGTCCTTAGCATATTTCTCGGCATATGAGCCATAGTCACCTATAATTGTAAGATTTTCACCACAATTGCTGAAAGCATTATCGGAAATTGAAGTTACAGATGAAGGAACATTAACCTTAGTAAGTTTAGAACAATTACTAAAAGCACCATTTGCAATAGTTGTTACTGTATCACTAATTCTAATTGACTCTAGGCCTGAATTAAAGAAAGCCTCATCACCAATTTCTGTAATTGCAACACCGTTAGGCAAAGACTTTAGAGAAGTACAACTGTCAAAAACTCTGGTACCGATTTTTTCAGTATAAAAGTTAACATTAACCTTAGTTAGGCTAGTACAGTTCTTAAACATATAATTAGGTAAAGTTTCAATTGCTGAGTTTACATAAGCCTCAGTTAATGAAGTACAATTGTTAAAAGTATATTCACCCATTGAAGTAACCGTAACCGGTAAAATTATTTTCTTTAGCTTAGTACAAGAAGAAAATGCACTGAAACCGATACTTTTAATCGTGTTTGGCAAGGAAACTGACTGAATTTCATCATGTTTATAAAACACTAAATCATCAATTTTAGTTACAGTATAACCATAAACAGTGTCAGGAACTTTAACAGAAGAACTGTTGCCATTATATTCAGACAAAGTTGCCTGATTTGTAGTACCATTAAGTTCAAAAGAAAAATTACCGTACACAACTTCAGCAGCACTAGCTGACATAGGAACAATACTTATTAAGAGAAGTACAACAAATGCTAAAGAAATTATCTTTTTAGATTTTTTCATTTTGTCCTCCTATTTAAATAGCAACACATAGCAGAATGCTATGTGTTGCATAAATTTTACTGTAAACAGTTTACTTGTGTTGACTTATCATCTACCTTACCAGTTGCATCAAATATGTATTTAATGCAGTTGTCACTAACAATCCAATCAGTTTTACTTTCCTCAGTTGCACTTTCCTTATAATAATTCATAGCACTAAATGTATAAATGATATTTTGATCAGCAAGTGCTTTTTGTTTAAAATCAGTAGTAAACTGAACTCTGTTCTTGTTAGTTAGTAAATCCTTACTAGCTGTGTAAGTTAAGCCCAAAGCCTTGTTATCGTTTTTGCCGTCAATCTTAATTGTGACACCGGAGAACTGAGCGTTACTACCATTAGCTTTAATCAAATCATAAACATTTTTACGAATATTTTCTAGTGCAGTTTTTTTATTATTATCAATATAATCTTGAATGTAGTTGTGAGGGTCTAGAATATAGATAACTGCAACATTTTTGATATTAGGGTCATCATCAGGACAATTATAAACATTCATAACAGTGTTTAGACGAACTCTATCGATACCGTTACTATCTGTATGGTAATCAGGATTATTCATAGAAACAGTTAAACCAGGGGCGGTCTTATCCTTAGCCTCACCATAAATAGCATATAGGTGAATGTTGTTAGTTATACGATAGCCATATTTATATGAGTTAGATGCAATTGACTTACCATTTTCATCATAAGACCAATACAAGAACTTAAGCTCTTTCTCACCATTCTGGATAGACATTGCAGTGCCGGAATAAGTACCTGTGAAACCTGTAACACCATATTCCTTTAAGTAAAGACCTTCTTCATCGATAGAATCAACACCATTTTTGACACCTAAACGAACATTATAGAATACCGGTTTAATAATATTAAGCTGTGTACCAACAAACTTGCTTGTACCATCAATCGGAGATAGTTCGTTTATAGCTGTTGCAAAATGGAATGTTGGACTATAAGTCTTTAGATTATTAAAGAACCAAACTGTAATTGAAGTAACCGGTGTATCTGCCTTTTTAGCATCATCTTCTGTTGCGTACTTTGTTTTACCATTGTAGTAAGAAACCCAATCTTCATCATCACTTACTACAGCACCGTCAGAACCTTGAAGTCTACCATAGCAGTCAGTGTGATTTTTAAAGTTACCCTTAGAATAAGCAGTTCCATAAGTCTTATAGGTTGAAGTTGTTTCATCAAAATCTCTGTATGAAAACTCATTCTGAATACCTGTTTCAGCAGCAGACTGACTTGTGAAGCACTTATAAGAGTCAATAACATTGTCCGGGTCAATTCTACCAGCAGTAACAGCCTTAGTAATCATTGTAGCATAATCATATGTGCCATTTTCATTTTTATATTTTGCAAGTTCAGAAACAGAGAATGCGTAGTTCACTACAGTAGGTTCTGTGTTAATGTGAGCAACAGTACCTGTTGTCACTTCTCTATCATAATACTTAAATGTAATAATGAGTCCGGCTTCCTTATTAGTGTAAGTAAGTTGTACTGTCTTACCTGCATTATTAGCGTCATTTGCGATTGGCATATTACCTGTAACTGTTTCAGCCTCTGTACTGATTTTGCTATCTACAGAATCATTACAAGATATAAAATCAGTATCCTTGATTTCATTAGTTTGAGTTGGGGCTTTAGCAGAATTTGAAGTGATGGCAACAAATTCACCAGTTACATTATCAAACTGATAACCTGTTCTTTGCTTTTCAGTTACTTCATAGTGAGTACCAACAGGGATACCGGTGATAACAGCATATTCATTAGCTGTAATGCTAACACCGGACTTACCATAAGTACGAGTACCTTCTAGCTGATTATCAGAATTGTAAACTTTATATGTTAGGTTTTTATATTCTTTTGGCGTTATATCATCTTTGTCACCAAAGATTCTTGACAATTTAACAGCAAAGGTGAAACGGTCACCACTCTTTCGTTCAAGCTTATTATCACTATTTTCAGTAGAAGAAACCTTCTTTATAATTTTAATATCACTTGTTGAAACAGTGTTAGTAAAGTTAACTGTCATAGCACTTGAATCAGAATGGTTTTCGGAATAATCTGCAAAGTAGAAACCATCAGTTCCGGCACTTGTATCATTACTGAAAACATTGGAATCTTTCTTACCATCTGCCTCAGTTATAACTTTTTGGCTCTTATCATCAGTGATTTTGTAAGAAGTTGAGTAGAAATTAGAAACATTTCTTCTAGTGACTTTTTTTCCATTAGCATCACTTTCAACACTCATTGCCGTGTTTGAATTTCCTGCATTTACTTCATACAAAGTTTCGTTTTGAACTACCTTTACCATTGTATTACTAGGAATTTTCGAATTAAACTTAGCAGACTGATTAAACAGTAAGTTGAAAACACCATTAGTATCAGTTTGACCGGAAACTGCTGTTGAATTGTTTTCATCAGTAGAATTTTCCAATTTTGCAAAATCATCCGGTAAACTAAAGTTAATAGAAGGTAATCCTTTATAAGCATTTTCCAAAAGCGTAGACCAATAAGATTCACATGAGTTACCACTACCATTCTGAACAGCCAAATAGTAGGTTGTACCGTTAACTACTCTACGGATAATGTTGTCATCAGTTACAATAGGATATAGTGGATTAGAAGTATCAAATGTAAAGTTACCGTTGTTTTTTATACTATCGGATGTAGTCTTGTTAGGAAGAGTGCCATACTTACCATTTAGTTTAGTAAATTCAGCATCACTGGCATATTTATTTTCAATCATATAGCTAAAGTAATCTTTGTTAGCAATACCCATAGTGGCATCCTTTAGACCAGGGTTAACTGAATCAAAGTTTACATCGTTACGAACAAGAAGACCTGTGTTCTGAGGTAAGTTAAAGCTGACTGAACAGTTAGAATCAAAGCTACCTCTTTCCATATAGAACATCTGAAGAGTATGTTTCTTGGAAGAGTTTTTGTTGTTAAATTCTGCACCGTTAGCCTTGAATATATTTGCTAGGTTAACGGTTGTAACATATTCTTTGTTAGTAGCATATGTATCGTTTGTCTTAGGTTCAGCAGTACGGTTATTAATGTTATCTGATGAATCAACTGCTGCCTTATAAATAACCTGCATTTTAGAGAAGTTGATTGAACCGGATGAAACCTTATGAGCACCACCAAGGTCAAGAACCAATACACCATCAACATATACCCAAACGTCATCGTCACCGGAGAAGTTAAATGTAATGTCTTTTTGTGTATTATCAGCAGCAGTTAATGTACCTGTTTCTGACATATAGAAGTCAATATCAAATTCAGTACCAAAACCGTATTTATTTGCATTATTAGTAGCAGTAGGTTTATCAAATGGGAAGAAACCAACACCCTTATCAAAACCAACAGTAGCGTTTGAATATTCATCTACCTTGAAATCATCGCCAACAATTACTCTATTCTTATCAGTAAATGAATCATAGGAGTAGGTTGTGATACCATTAAATGTTGATTCGTTAAATGGGAAGTTCTTGCCTTCATTAACACTTGATGCAACATCAGGATTACTCTTTAATTTATCATAATCAAACAATGGCATATTGCCTGAACCGTCAGCAGTCAGCAGATAACCACAACCATTTTCATTTTTGCTTGTAGAAGAAAGTGTATTTCCTGCCAAACCTTGAACTGAAGCATAATAAGCTTGTTTACCATCATGACGCATAGCCAAGTTATCCTGAATTCTAAAGTTTTGGTTTCCTGCAACTTCTGTTGTTGTATCTATAAAATAACCAAAGAATAGAGGGTTAGCATAAGCCTTATCATACAAAGCATTTAAATAAGTGTTAAATTTGTTTGTAACTATACCATCATTATTACCAGCATATTCTGTATTATAATTAACTGCATTTGCCTTAAAGTTCTTTGTAGGAACATCATTGTTCTCTCTTGGTGTATCTGACCAAAATGAACTATCAAGAACAACACCACGAGAATAGTAAGCACCATTTTTGTATAACAAATAAATTCTGTTAGGGTTTAGACCGATTGAAGCGTCACCGGCTTTATTCGGTACAAATGTACTAAATGTATCAATTTCACTTGTACCACTACTTACAAATTTAAATGATGTTGCCCATACAGGCAGAGATACCTTGTAAACATTAAATTTCTTTGAACCTTCAACACCGGAATTATACAAATCATCCATATTTACGGTAATTGTATTAGAACCGGAATCTTTATCGTCTTTATAAACTTTAGTTGTAACATCAGCATAAACTTTTTTGTCTGCAACAGAGTTATTCCAATAGCAAATTTTTAGACCATCACCGGTAGTTGGTTTTGAAATATCGGTATCATCTGTAGGTTCAGCAAAGTAATAATCAACTGTATTAGTATTACCAAAAGTATTTGTCGCACCCATATCAAAAGTAGCTACTGCATAAATATTGTCATCAACAATGTAAATAGTTGGTGATGAAGCACCTTCATTACATTTAATTTTATAAGTTGGAATACCTGTAACATCATCAGTATCAATTGTACTACTTTTGATAGTTGTATATTTATTTTTGCTTTCAGATACAGTTAAGTTACAAACTGTATCATCAGAAATTGTTTTATCTGAAAATACTGCAATAGTAACAGACTGAGCACCATCAGCAGGTTTAAATGAATCTGCAGTTAGTGGATAAAGTTTACCCAGTGTGCCATCTTTAACTTCAGCAATATAAAGAATTTTTTCACGATAGTCAACTTGAATAGTTTCACTAGGTACATCTGTATAAGTTAGACTAACAGTAGGGAACTCAGGATCAATATATGTTGCATTTGTAGAAACAACTACCTTATAAGAAACCGGACCTTCTGTACTGCTTGTTGTTTCGCAAGAAGCAGTGAGTTCTTGTGTCTCTTTTTTTCCTACTTGGACACCCTTTCCATCATAGAAAGTATAAGTATAGTACGCACTACCTTTAACATTAGGACTATTGATTTTTGCTGTTAGAGTAACATAATTGCCAGTCTTTACGGCAGTTGCACTTGGAGAAAGAGTAACACTTTCAGCTAGAGGCTTAGATAGGGAGTCAATTTTGAATTTACCTGCGCCATTATCATTAATGTCATAATATGTTACTTTATAAGAACCAGCAGGTAGATTATATTGAATATTATCAATATTATCATACCTATAATTCATCGGATATGGTTTACCAAGTTCACAATTTTTACTACCGTCACTATACTGTACTTTAGGGTCTGCATTTTTAGAATCTTTGATGTAGAAGTAATGAGTACCTTCTTTAACAGTTATAATGCGCTGATAAGTAGTACCATCTTTAGCCTTAGTGAAGTTACCTAACAATGTACCTGTTTTATATTCACCTTCTGAAATATATAGCTGATAATTTGAAATTGTATCATCCTTAGTAACTTTAAACTTAGGAACACCGTTAGAATCAATATTAACAATTTCTACAACATAAGTACCGGCATACTGTACATAATAAACATAGCCATTCTTTTTAGTAGTAGTATATGTTGTTGTATAATCAACTACTTGACCGTTTTGAACGTTAGAACCATATGCAACACCAGAAGAATCATAGATTAAGAATTGACCACTACCCCCTGATGTGTTAGTAACTGTAAATGTTGCTTTACCGTTTTTGTCAAATTCAATACCTTTATCATAAGACCACTTATTAGAATTATCGAAGTGACCACCTAATCTATACTTTGAATAATCAAGTGGATTTCCCTCAAATTCGGCTACAAATATTTCATCTGAGGAAATTTTATCAACCACATATTTGTTGTTAGATACACCGGCTTTTACATCTGTTTTTTCACCTGATATACCTGTAGTTCTCATAAGTGATTTTAATTGATAACCGGAATTTGGTTTAATATTAATTGTAACTGTATCACCGGCTAGGTATGTGGTTTTTTCAACATTGATTGTACCGTTACCACCGGTTGTTGATGCTGAAACAGTATATTGTTTCTTATACTGAGCATATACATCTGCGTCAGCTGATGGAGAGAATGTTGTTGATGCCTTAGTTGCATCAGTAAAACTACCATTTTTAGATTCCCAACCTGCAAAAACATATGTTGAGCTACCGATTGTGATAGTATCTTGTGCAACAACCTTACCGGAAGAAGTCTTTGATGTTACTTTACCATCAACAGATACAATATTCACATCGGAATCTTTAACTTCATATGAAACGCCATTATCAGTAATTTCATATTTTGCAGTAACATTGTAAGGTTGATTTACATTTACTACAACTGTATCTGTAACACTAGTATAACCATCAGCAGAAACTGTTACCTTATAAGTATGAGTTCCTTTTGTTAGATTCTCTAATTTATAAGTATTTGAAGAATCCTTCTTTAATTCAGTGTCACCTTCAGTAAATGTGTATGTAACATTATCTGCATTAAGATCTGCATTAAGAGTATCAAGTGTTGCAGTTAATGTTGATGAACCACCAACAACTACATTTTCCGGATTAGCAGTAAGATTAACTGATTTTGCTACAGGGTTTATTCCTAATTTATAAACAGCTCTAAGCTCAGCATCACTAGAAATATTAGATGCAGTATAAGTAGTATCATTAGCACCATCTATTGGATTATTTGAACTATCATACCATCCAACAAATTCGTAACTATTATCTGTTAATGTAGTAGTAAAATCAGCACTAGTAAATTTAGTAATACTTGCACTAGTACCACTAACTGTTGCATTACTAATATTCTTACCAGATACATTAGAAGTTGCTATTGAAGAATTTTCTGTAAATGTATCACCGTCTTTAACATAAGTTTTTACAGAAACTGTAGTTGTTAAACTAGTAGTGTTACTTGCAGTACCACTAGTACCACTAGGCAAATAATACATTACATTAGAAATAGTACTAGTAATTTTTTCAGTATGATTAGTACTGTTATTATACCAATAATAGTAATCACCATTTGAATTACCAGCATTATCTGAAGTATCTACAAAGTAAAAACCATCTGCACCATTCCAAGATACATTAAATTTATAAACTTTGTCATCAATAATAGTTTGGGCTGAAAGCAAAGTTTTATATCCATCATTACCAACTGCAAGTTTTGGTGCATTAGTCCAACCATCAGGTTTTACAAAATACACAACCGTATTATTAAAATCTACACCTGTCTTTTCCACATTAGTTGTAGCAGCGAGAACTGAAAAAGAAGAAACTACCATCATAAGGGCAAGAACCAACGCCCAAGTGCTAGAACTGATGCGTTTAATTTTTTCTTTCATTTTTTATACCTCCATTACAAATAATTGCATAAGAAGTTGTGAATATTTGCTCATTTATTTCGATTCTACTGTCTGACCATCAATAGTTTGAAACCGAAAAAAGGGTGCAATAACCCACAATTATTTATTATCATAATAACATTTTTATTCGGTAAAATCAACTGTTTTCGAAAAATAACTTTGATTTGTATATGTTTATAAAACTTAATTATTTTATAGAATTATAATAACTAACATAGAAATATTTTTATACATATTGCACAAAGAGTGGTAAACATAAAAAAACAGACCTCATAAGAGGTCTGCAAAAATACTGATAAACTATACCACTGTCAACTCAAATCATCGAAGGAACCGTAGGCATCTTTCATTGTTCTTTCATCTGAACTTGGCAAGCCGGTACCACCACCGATAGCATAAAACTCCGTACTTCTTTTATTATGGTTTGATCCATAGAGGTTTGCGCATACAAGTGAATCAAGTTCAAAATCATCATATTCTATTGTTGGAGTTTCATAAACTTTTTTCATACTTATCCTCCTCTACGCCTACCGAAAATAATTAAGATAATAATAACATATTTAGATACAAAAATCAATATATTGGGCGATAAATTTATAGATACACAACTAAAAGCAATTGTTTCACTTATTAAATATATCACTAAGGGCTGAAATATTCAAGGTTTTATCAATAAACTAATAAAATTTGTGCAATTCATTAAAATAATTGACTTAGTTATTAGTTACCTTGTATAACATTTTACATATATAATATCTGTTTGTTACAATGTTGTAAATCAATTTTCTTCAAGAAGTGGCAAATACTCCTTATATTTTGACATTGACGGTGTCAGGTGTTCCGAGTCTTTCACCTTTTTATTGACTGCTTGAGTGGTCTTGTTGACCGGTGCAATTGTACCGGCACCTGCAACACATCCTCCCGGACAACCCATACCCTCTAATAAGTAACCGTCATACTTACCGGCTTTGGCAATTTGGAGCATTTTGCGACATTCAGGCAGTCCCTCTGCCCTAGCAGTTAAGACTTCCCGATTAGGGTCAATCTCTTTAATAATATTTTCAACTGCTTTTGCTACACCACCACTTACTGCAAAGCCGTTGCCATCTCCACTGCCTTCTTTAAACGGTTCGCCGTCTTCACATTTAGAAATATCAATTCCTTTTGCATCAAGAATTGCACTAAATTCTTCAAATGTAAGTACAAAATCAACATCACTACGGATTGACTTTCTTCTAGCTTCTAGCTTTTTAGCAGCACAAGGACCAACAAAAACAACCTTACAATCAGGGTATTTTTTCTTGATTAATCTACCGGTTAGCACCATTGGAGTTAGTGCCATTGAAATATATGGTGCAAAATCAGGGAATAACTTTTTCGCCATAACTGACCAAGCAGGACAACATGATGTTGCCATAAATGGTTGCTTATCCGGTACTTCTTTAATAAAGTCATTAGCCTCTTCAATTGTACAAAGGTCAGCACCAATTGCAACTTCTACTACATCAGTAAAGCCCAATGCTTTGAATGCATTACGGATTTGACCTTGTGTTACATTGCCAAACTGACCTGAAAAAGCCGGTGCTATTGCAGCATAAACGGGTGTATCACTCTTAAGTGCTGAGATAGTCTGGAAAATCTGACTCTTGTCAATAATTGCACCAAATGGGCAATTAACAAGACACATACCACAAGATACACATTTATCGTGGTCAATTTCAGCTCTGCCGTATTCATCAGACTTAATAGCTTTCATACCACAAACTTTAGCACAAGGTCTTTCGTGGCGAACTATTGCATGGTATTCACAAACATTAACACATCTACCACATTTTATGCATTTGTCTTCATCAATATGCGACTGACCATCTATAATGGAAACTGCTTTTTTAGGGCAAATCTCTACACAAGGGTGTTCAAGACAATTTTGACAAGCATTTGTAACAAAAACTCTGTTCTCAGCACATTTATTACAAGCAAACTTAATAATATCAATTAGAGGTGGCTCATAATACTTATCATTAAAAAGTTCTTCCTCAATACCCTCGGTTATTGGAGAAAATTCATTATAATCTCTTAGAGGAAAACCCATTGCTGCTCTTAGCCTTTCCCCTACTACTGCTCTTTCTACAAAAACACTATCTCTATAGTGGGCAATTTCACCTTTGATAATTTTGTAAGGTAGTCTCTGGAATTTGTCAGCATCCCAACCTTCAAAAGCAAGTTTTGCAATTTCGGTGAAAATCTGCTTTCTTATTCTTGACTTTGATGTTTTTACTCCTCGCATACAATACTCCTTTTCATATAAATACATTATATAAAATTTTGCATATAATTGTTTTATTTTTATAAACTCTTTTCATTGATATTATACAATGATGGGTTTAATTAGTCAAGAATAACAATAAAAAAAGCGACCCCATAATGAGGTCGCAAAATAATTTATAATCAGTCGCTTGTGTAAGGAAGAAGAGCGATCTGTCTTGCTCTCTTGATTGCTACTGTTAGTTCTCTCTGGTGAGCTGCACATGTGCCTGTAACTCTTCTAGGAAGAATCTTAGCTCTTTCAGACATATAACGACGAAGTCTTGCGATGTCTTTGTAGTCAATCTTTTCTACCTTATCTACGCAAAAGCCACAAACTTTTCTGCGTGACTTTCTGCCACGGTTTGGTCTATCTGCCATTGTAGTTAATCTCCTTTATAAAATTAGGTTTTAGTAAAATACTAATTAGAATGGTAAATCGTCATCAAGTGGCATTTCTTCAAAATCTGAAGAAGTACCGTTTGAGTAAGATGCCGGTTGTTGCTGCTGAACAGGAGCTTGATTGTAAGACTGCTGAGGAGCTTGGTTATAGTTACCGTAACCATTGTTATTGTTATAACCGTTGTTGTTACCATAACCGTTATTGTTCTGTTCTCTTCTTTCGCCTGTAAATGAAACATTATCAGCAACTACTTCTGTTACATAACGATTTGTGCCATCTTTTGCCTGGTAAGTTCTTGACTGAAGCTGACCTTCGATGGCAATCATTGAGCCTTTGCCAAAATAACGACAAACAAACTCAGCCTGTTGACGCCAACATACAATATTAATAAAGTCTGTCTGGCGCTGTTCGCCTTGCTTTACATAATTTCTATCTACTGCGATAGAAAATGATGTTACAGAAATACCACTTGCTGTTGTCTTTAATTCCAATTCCTGAGTAATTCTACCCATTAAAATAACTCTGTTTAACATAACATACATCCTTTCATGTTCAGCTATTCAGCCTACTTCTTGATTATTCGATTAGTCTTCCTTCTTAATGATCATTGAGCGTAGAACGCCATCAGTAATCTTGTAGATTCTGTCTAGTTCTGCTGGGAACTCTGCAGTTGATTCAAAGTTGATTAGAACATAGTAGCCTTCTGCTTCTTTGTTGATTAGGTATGCAAGCTTACGCTTACCCCATTCATCAACTTCCTGCAGTGTGGCATGCTTCTCAACAAGATCCTTGAACTTAGCGATTGTGCTCTGGATACCTTCTTCACCTAATTTCATAGAAAGTACCATAACTGTTTCGTACTTAGCTGTAATTTCTGCCATTTATCTGCACCTCCTTCTGGACATATTGGCGTGTATTTCCTACACGCAAGGATTGTGTACTAATTCACACACTAGATTATTATAACAAAATATTTCAAATTGTCAATAGAAAATATGAGATATTTTTTGTTATTCTGTAATTTCTCTGCTTTCTGCTATTTTATTGAAAAGAGTTTCTATTCTATCAGTTTCACCCTTTAAATATAAGAAACCGAATAGTGCCTCAAAACCTGTTGCACTGTGATAATCCCCCACTGTGCCATGCTTTGGTGTACATTTAGGAGAAGCGTTTCTCCCACGCTTATAAATAGAAAGCTCTTCCTCTGTTAAAACAGGCATTAGCATCTTTGCAAACTCAGCTTGGCTTTTGCAGTTTACAAACTTAACTTTCATTTTATTTAATTCACCGACATGTAGGTCGTGGTTGTTAACAAGGTACTTTCTAACAAGTAAATCATATACTCCGTCACCTACAAATGCCAATGTTAATGGTGAAATCAGCTTTGGGTTATTATTTTCTAAATTCATAAGCTACCTATTCAACAAAGTCAAATTCCAAGTCATAAATAGAAACTGTATCGCCCTCGCTAATACCGGCTTTTCTAAGTGCATCAATAACTCCACCATTTGTAAGAACTCTCTGAAAATAGTTCATACTTTCATAATCATCAAAGTTAACTGACTTCATAACCTGAAGTAGCCACTCACCTTCAACAAAGTATACATCATCCTGAACTGTGATTTTAACTTCATGAGGGTTGATTTCTTCTGCAGGGATAACCGGTGCAGGTTCTGCTTCAAATTCACGAATTGGTGGTAATTTGCTTAATGTTTCGAGGGTTTTGTTCATTAATGCATCTACACCGTAATGAATTTCTGCCATAATTGGGAAGAATGAATACCCTTGATCCTCTACAAACTTTCTAAAATCATCAATCTGTTCATCTGTTGCCATATCACACTTATTACCGGCAACAAGCATTTCTCTCTCTGCTAATTCAGGGTTGAACTTTCTAAGCTCATTGTTGATGGTGATAAAGTCCTCCTTAGGGTCTCTGCCCTCACTGCCACTAACATCAACAATGTGAATTAACATTCTACATCTTTCCACATGACGAAGGAACTGATGACCAAGGCCTGTGCCTTCCCATGCACCTTCAATAAGTCCCGGAATATCTGCCATAACAAATGAGTTACCTTCACCCATTGATACAACACCAAGAACCGGTGTAATTGTTGTAAAGTGATAGTTAGCAATCTCAGGTTTTGCCTGACTTACTACAGAAACAAGTGTACTCTTGCCTACATTTGGGAAACCTACTAAACCTACATCAGCTAGTAGCTTTAGTTCAAGTACAACATCATATTCTTCGCCCGGTAGACCCGGCTTTGCAAATCTTGGTACTTGGCGAGTTGGTGTGGCAAAATGAACATTACCCCAACCACCTTTACCACCTCTTGCAACTAAAACAGGTTCTTTACCTGATACATCAGCAAGAATTCTGCCTGTTTCAGCCTCTTTAACTACAGTACCGATTGGTACTCTGATAATTAGGTCAGGTGCTTTTTTACCGAATTTGCGACCACTTCTGCCGTTTTCACCTTTTTCGGCATTATACTTTCTTTTATATCTAAAGTCAGCCAGTGTGGAAATGTTACTGTCAGCTTGGAAGAGAATATCTCCACCTTTACCACCGTCACCACCATCAGGTCCACCGGCAGCAACATACTTTTCTCTGTGGAAAGAAACTGCACCATCACCACCGTCACCGGCTTTGATTTTAATTTTCGCTACATCTACAAACATATATTATTCCTTATTATCTTTAAATAATGGTTCTATATTTTTTACTTCTCTATTAATTTGATATTTCTTTTTGTTCATTTTTATCAAAATTTGAATTAATACTAATAGCAGGTCTTACTTCTTTCTTTTCTTCTGACATCATATTATTTTTCCTTTCTTTAATGCTTCATCAAATTTATCGCATAATTCAATAATATATTTATATTTTTTTAAGTTTTGTTTCATTATTTCCATGATAAAATCTTCCATATGCTTGACAGCTTGTGCAGGAGTATAGCAAAAATCATATCCTCG
>ERZ773224.2040-NODE-2040-length-22406-cov-6.824437_pt1 | contig 22406 bp, 19 predicted proteins | sample MGYA00580526_ERZ773224 | MGnify/ENA primary metagenome ERZ773224 (study PRJEB29015, sample SAMEA2737743) | human gut metagenome | biome: human gut; feature: human-associated habitat; material: faeces | place: China | collected 2012 ... | reverse complement strand
GAGCACCTGACTCTTAATCAGGGTGTGCGGGGTTCGAGCCCCCGGCGGCCCACTACAAGATGGATTGACTGCAATAAATTGCGGCTGATCCATTTTTTGTGCGATAAAATAAGCCGTCATGCAGATATCGTATTTACACGAATTCCTATATGACGGTTTATTTACATGTACAGATCATTATTTATACTCAATCATTTATACGCCTTCATTGTCAAATGCGGGGATAAAACTTTCGTCTGCTGTGTCACCTTCCTGAATAAATCCATTTTCAACGCCGATATCGATGGCATAATCCACAAGCTCATCGTATTCTTCAGGTGTGATTTTGTGTCCGAGCTCAGGAAAATCTTCCTCAATTCCCTCCATAGGAGTGTATTGGTTCATTATGCTTATGTAGATATCGTCGCCGTATGTGTTATACAGATAGGTTATAACTGATTTTGAGTCAGCGATGTGTCCCGGAAGCTGCAGATGGCGTACAATTACACCTTTTTGCATGATGCCATACTGATTGAAGTTTGTCTTTGCTCCACCGCACTGCCTGACCATCTCAGCTATGGATTGTTTGGCGTAGCTGGCATAATCAGGGGTGTTGCAGTATCTGGAGGCTATCTCAGGCGACATGAATTTGAAGTCAGGAAGGTATACATCTATATATCCGTCCAGCATCAGGATCATATCGGCCGTTTCGTATCCACTGCAATTGTAGACAAATGGGAGATGGAAGTTTCTCTTGCGGGCCATATCTATGGCTGATACAATCTGGGGAATATAGTGGTCGGGTGTCACAAGATTGATATTGTTGGCACCCTTATCCATAAGTTCAAAAAATATGTTGCAAAGTCTTTCTATGGATATTTCTTTTCCTGCTCTGCCTCTGGAAATATCTTTGTTCTGGCAGAAACAGCATCCAAGAGCGCAACCGGAAAAAAATACGGCACCTGATCCATTTTCACCTGATATGCAAGGTTCTTCCCACATGTGAAGTGCAGCCCGTGATACCCTGACTTTTTCCCCAGTGTGACAGGCACCTGTGCTTCCATTTGTTCTGTTGACGCCGCATTTCCTCGGACAAAGTATGCATTTTTCAAGCATTTTTTCTATATCCATAGAAACCTCCATAATAACTACATATCTATTACAGTTTATCAGGATCGTAGCTGCTTATGAGATCAGCCATCTCCTGAAGGTCAGCATTTGCATTCATATCTTCTACATTTCCCTGATCCATGAGATCAGCCAGTTTGGGGTTGATAGGAAGTCTTATGGCATTGCCGATATAAAGCTCCTTCATGACTTCCTCAAGTCTGCTCTTTCCAAAGATGTAGTGTTTGTTACCACAATCTGGACATTCAAAATATGACATATTTTCGATCATTCCTATAACTGGAATGTTCATGCTGTCCGCCATGTGAACGGCCTTTCCGACTATGACTGAGACCAGATCCTGGGGAGTTGTGACGACCACGACGCCGTCTATAGGGATGGACTGGAATATTGTAAGCGGAACATCCCCGGTTCCAGGAGGACAGTCGATAAACATGTAGTCTACATCTCCCCATATGATATCTGAGTAGAATTGTTTTACTGTGCCGGCGATGATAGGACCTCTCCACAGAACAGGGGTTGTCTCGTCGTCAAGGAGAAGATTTACGGACATTATCTTGATTCCTGTCTTTGTCTCATCAGGGTAGAGATAATCTCCCTCTGCCTCGGGTGTTTTATTTACACCAAATGCCTTTGGTATGGATGGTCCTGTTATATCGGCATCAAGTATGGCTGTTTTAAATCCCATGCGCTGCATGAGAACAGCGAGCTGACAAGTGACTGATGATTTTCCAACGCCGCCTTTTCCACTTACAACAGCGATAATGTGCTTTATGTGTGAGTCTGGATGCGCATTTATGATAAGACTCTGTGGTTCTGTTCTGCTTGAACAGCTCTGACCACAGCTGCTGCAATTATGTGTACAATTTTCTGACATGATACTCTCCAATCTATCGCACAGATATGTATGTGCGATCTATGTTTTATGCGATGATACGCATTTGATTAATATATATCATTAAGAGAGTGCAAAGTCAACGAAGGCGGACACTATGAAATTTCTGAGGTGAGTTGAAATTGACGGGTGTCAAATATATAATCAGAGGCATAATAGTTGGTTGATATCATAAAAAGGAGCGTAAAAGATGGGAGTTTTGTCAAATATTGAACCTAATGAAGTGTTTCGTTTTTTTGAGGAGATATGCGGGATCCCACACGGATCGTCTGATACAAAGAGGATAAGTGATTATCTGGTGAAGTTTGCCACAGACAGAAATCTGAGATTTATACAGGACGGGAGCAACAATGTAATTATATTCAAGGATGGAACTGCGGGATATGAGAACAGCGCGTCTGTTATGCTGCAGGGACATATGGATATGGTATGTGAGAAGGATACGGACTGTGATATAGATTTTGAACATGATGGACTGAGACTGGTGTTTGAGGACGGAGTGATATCCGCCGACGGAACCACTCTTGGTGGAGATGATGGGATAGCTGTGGCATTTGCGCTGGCTATACTGGATGCCGATGATATACCACATCCGCCACTTGAGTGTGTATTTACGGTTGATGAGGAGATAGGAATGCTGGGAGCTGCGGCGATTGATTGTAGTCCACTTAAGTCACGGATCATGCTCAATCTGGATTCTGAGGATGAAGGGTACCTGCTGGTGTCATGTGCCGGAGGTGCGTGTGCTACGTGCCATATTCCGGTTGAATATGAGAATGCAAAAGATGATCATTCAGTTGTGAAAATTATTGTAGAGGGTCTTACCGGTGGACATTCCGGCGTAGAGATCATAAAACAGAGGGCAAATGCCGACAAGCAGCTTGCAAGACTTCTATATAATATAGGAAGGGATGTTCCATATAGACTGATATCTATACAGGGCGGTCTTAAGGACAATGCAATACCTAATAAGGCGGAGGCATATGTGGGTATTGATCCGGAGAATGTGGATAACTTTGTAAAATCTGCGGAAAAGAATGAGAAGATTCTGAGGCATGAATTTGGAAATACTGATCCAGAGCTTGTAGTGAAAGTAGAAACGGATCTGTCAGATGATCTGGGTTCATATAATAACGCGGATGATGTGCAGAACGATATGTATGGTAGAATCATGATCAACAGAGTTATGACAGAAAAGTCATCGGATATAGTTATCAGGAGTCTTATGATGATGCCAAATGGAATTCAGAAGATGAGCAATGATATAGAAGGGCTTGTGCAGACATCGCTGAATCTTGGAATATTGAAGACAACTGAGGATGAGGTCACAGCAAGCTTTTCAGTAAGAAGCAGTGTACAGTCTGAAAAGGAAAATCTGATAGATCAGCTCCGATGTGTATCAGTCTCGGCTGGTGGAAATCTGGATGTGCAGGGAGATTATCCTGCATGGGAGTACAGACATGATTCTCCTCTCAGAGATATTATGGTGGATGTGTTTGAAGAGCAGTATGGAAGAAAGCCTGTTATACAGGCACTTCACGCCGGAGTGGAGTGTGGTCTTTTTGCCGGTAAGCTGCCTGGTCTGGACTGCGTATCATTTGGCCCGGATATGAAAAATATCCATACCAGCAGAGAGTCTATGGATGTTGCCAGTGTACAGAGAACCTGGAGATATGTACTGGGTATACTTGAGAGATTGAAGTAATTGACATCAATATAATTTCAATAAGGAGAAGAATGATGGAAAAGGTAAAAGGATTCTTGAAGAAGAAGGACATTGTGTTCAGTGTCAAGAGATATGGAATAGATGCCCTGGGTGCCATGGCACAGGGATTGTTCTGTACTCTGCTGATCGGAACTATACTGAACACACTTGGCAATCAGTTTGGTGTAGGATTTCTCAAAGCGGTTGTTGCGACCGTGAATGGAACGGATTATACAGTTGGAGGTCTCGCATCTGCTATGGCAGGACCTGCGATGGCGGTGGCTATAGGATATGCACTTAAGGCCCCACAGCTCGTATTGTTCTCACTGATAACAGTTGGATTTGCAGCAAATGCCCTGGGCGGCGCAGGTGGTCCTCTGGCAGTTTATTTTATTGCGGTTATCGCAACTGAGCTTGGAAAGGTTGTCTCAAAGGAGACAAAGATAGATATACTGGTGACACCTCTGGTGACCATCGGAAGTGGTGTGGCTGTGTCTGCTCTTCTTGCACCTACACTTGGTGCCATAGCCATGAAGGTCGGAGATCTCATCATGCTAGCTACAAACCTTCAGCCGTTCTGGATGGGTATTGCTGTATCAGTTCTCGTCGGTGTGGCGCTTACACTTCCGATATCATCCGCTGCGATATGCGCGGCATTTGGACTTACAGGACTGGCAGGCGGTGCTGCTGTGGCAGGATGCTGTGCACAGATGGTGGGCTTTGCGGTTATGTCATTCAGAGAGAATAAGTGGGGCGGACTGGTTTCACAGGGAATAGGAACATCCATGCTCCAGATGGGCAACATCATAAAGAACCCAAGAATCTGGATCGCACCTATAGTTACATCTGCGATCACAGGCCCTCTTGCAACATGTCTGTTCAAGCTTCAGATGAACGGAACTCCTGTATCATCAGGTATGGGTACATGTGGTCTGGTTGGACAGATCGGAGTGTACACAGGATGGATGAATGATATCGAGGCGGGAACCAAGTCAGCAGTTACAGCTATAGACTGGATTGGACTTATACTTATCTCATTTGTACTTCCTGCAGTTCTCTGTCCACTCATCAATATGGTGGTGAGAAAACTCGGCTGGGTTAAGGACGGAGATATGACTTTATCATAAATACTGGCTGAAATCCGGTGGATAAAATTATCTCCATCAGGCAGAATATAACAGAAAAAGATAAATATGGTGGGCTGAAGATTATAGAAAAATCCATGCATAGATATTGGATTAAAGAGGTCTGTGTACTTGATAAAATAGTACACAGATTTTTATTTTATAGAGTTATAAGGATAGGTTACAGACATGTTGACACTGCACAGGCTATGGTGCCAGCAGCGGATTCCCTGTATATGGTGGACGCATATAAAATCCAGTAAAATCAAGGTCTGCAACCACCGGTTGCGAGATCTGCAACTACAATTAGCTTGAATGACACCGGCATTTTCTTATAATGAAGTCATTGCAAAATTAAACATTCAGGAGGAAATGAGTATTATGAAAAAGGGAACAAGCTATATTGTAGTTGCAGCAATGGTGATGGGATTGATACTGACGGGTTGTGGTGGAAGTGACAATTCTGACACTACAGCAGCCAGCGCTACGACAGAGTCTGTGACAGAAGTAGCAACAGAGGAGCAGGATACTGAGATCCAGGACACAGCGGATGATACTGAGGATAGTTCGGTCGCCATTGATGAGGAGGACACAGCGGAAGATACAGAGGACAGTGAAGAGGCAGAGGCTGATCCTTCAATAGTAGGTGTATACACCAAGAATGGTTATGAGAATTCGTATTTTGGATTTAAGATCAACCTTGAAGGAAGCTATGGAATTCAGACAAGAGGTTCATTACTGTCTGCCACCGATATCTCTGAGGTTGTGGAGGATTCCAATAGCAATGAGACTGTGCAGAGGGCATTGGATAATTTGGACAATAGCTTTACGGTAGGAAACGATTATGCATTCTGTGCAAATGATGGTACACACTATATTCTGCTCAAAATAAAGTCCCCTAAGGGTGGTGGAAATTACGGTTATGATGTGTGGGCTGATGAGGAGACAGTAGCAAAGGCAACTGTTGCTCAGATGGATACTGTTGTTACATCTACAGCAAGTAGAATTGGTGCTGAAGCAAGCAATATCGAGACTGGTTATTCCAAGTGTACAGTATTTGGTGAAGAGCATTACATATGTACAGCAACGGCTGATATGTCCGGAACAGAGTACTCTCTGACAAATGTAATAGTAAGATCAGATGACGGAAAGTATGCGATGACAATAGCCATAGAGACTCTTGGAGACAGAAATTATCAGGATATTCTGGATAACATGTTCAGTCCATTATAAATTTTAGAACTTTACTTTTTTAAGAACAGAAAGTGTAATACACATCGGAAGCGAGTGGCAAAGATTGCGCAAATCCAGTTTTGTCACTCGCTTTTTATGTGTATATAAAAAATTTTCTAGTGTGTAGCTTTTCAGCGTAAGTCCAACTAACTTAGGCGGTCAGGCAGGTGTATCACTGATATGGTGGGCATTCCCGATCACGGAGATCGTGTCGTGCGTGGTGGGAACGATGCTGCTTAGAAGGAAAATTTGTAATATTGAAATATTTAAGTGCAAATGATATAACTACTTCTGCCCTGCGCCCTTCATCATTGACTTAAATGTCAGCAGGAATGTCGCGCCGCAGGAGAAGGCGGATACTATGTCGCTGATAGGCTCGGCGTAGTAAATGCTCATGACTGAGTGTGTGCAGTATGGCAGGATGATCGCGAGTGGGATTATCAGTATGACCTTTCTCAGCAGTGCAAATATAAGGGATTTGCCTGCCTGTCCCATGGATATGAAGGACTGCTGACATCCGTTCTGTATGCCAAAGAACATCATTCCGAATATGTATATCGGAAGAACCTTTGCACAGAGTGCTTTGAGGGATTCATCCGAGGTAAATATTCCGGCAGCCATAGACGGGAACAGGAATGCTGCGCCGGCCAGGACAAATGACACTATGATGGACATGGTTATCAGTATGGTACATGTCTTCTTCACTCTGGCTACATTGCCCTTGCCGTAGTTGTAGCTGATGATGGGCTGGACTCCCTGTGAGAAGCCGCTCATCGGGATAAATATAATCTGCATGATACTCTGGAGTATGGTGAACGATCCCACGTACAGGTCATCGCCGTACTTCTGAAGCCCGTGAGTGAACACGATGGTTATAAGGCTCTCCGTGACCTGCATGATAAATGGTGACACACCAAGAGCTGCGATGGACAGTATCAATTTGCCCTGTGGGCGCATCATCTGCGCTGATATGCGAAGACTAGCCTTGTCGGATGTCAGAAATCTGATAACCCATGCCGCGCTTATCGCCTGGGATATGATGGTCGCTATGGCCGCACCCTTGATTCCGAGGTTCAGTGCAAATATGAATATCGGATCTAGGATGATGTTGAATATGGCTCCTATGAGCACAGAAAACATGGCGGTCTTTGACTGTCCCTGGGCTGTGATAAATGTGTTCAGTCCGGTGGTGATCATGACAAATATAGTGCCTATAAGGTAAATGCTCAGATAGTCATCGGCATGTGGATAGGTGGCATCGCTGGCACCGAAGAAATACAGAAGCGGCTTCTTCAATGTGTAGATGACAGCCATAACAATAACTGTAAATATGATGAGCAGGGTTACGCCATTTGACAGGATGCGCTGTGCCTTGTCCCTGTCGCCTTTACCAAGAGCAATGGAAGCCAGAGGTGCTCCGCCCGCGCCCACGAACACGCTGAATGCACTTACAAGGGTGATGATCGGGAGACACAGTCCGATTCCTGTGAGGGATGCTGCGCCTATCTCCGGGATATGTCCTATGTATATTCTGTCCACTATGTTGTATAAGAGATTGATGAGCTGCGCCACAAATGTCGGAATGCCCATGGAGAGCATAAGTTTAAATATCGGCGCCGTGCCCATCCTCTCTTCGGAATTTGAAGAAATTGTACTTGTGTTCATAACTACTCCTTAATGTTGATAACTTTATAAAATCCGATGAAAACTCCGTCCCTTAGGATATTTCGCTCATCATGGGGACGGAGATACCTGTCCCCTCCGTCCCCTAGGATATTTCAGTTGGGTGAAGTAGTCAATCAGGAAATAATTAAGAAAGTATAAAATAAATGATAAGTGGAAAAAGTCCAGTAAATATGCGGCAAACAGTAAAAAACAAGTGAAAATATGGCAGAAACTTGAAAATTTAATCTTGACAAATTTACTAGGAAAGCGCATTATGGTTACAGATATAAGATAAACCGTTGATCAAGAGGAGTAGCGGCATATAACATGTTCAGAGAGTTGCAGGTGGTGTGATTGCAGCGATGGGAGTGCAGGTGAATGGACTTGTGAGGGCAAACCGAAAGATTTGAGATTCAAGTAGGGGAGACGGAGACCTACCGTTATAGAAGGTACATATATGATTGTATATGGTCGAGGGCATCGATATATATAAATATATATATATTTTTTTTTATTTATTGATGAAATTAGGTGGCACCGCAGGAGATTAGATTTCTTGTCCTAATGTTAGTAGGATAAGGAATTTTTTTTATGTCCTGTGGTGCTTTTTTAGTTTGCAGAAAGACATGTGACATTTGATAGATCCTTTGACGATAGCCTGATAGACATATATGAAAGAGATGAGCACAGGGAAATTTATTGAATGCATGATAGTGTTCAAAAATAAGGAGGATGAGACATGATAAGACCAGAACTTAGCGAGGCAAAGAAATATGCGGCAGACGGATACAGGATGGTTCCGGTGTGCTGTGAGATGTTATCGGATGTGATCACACCTATCAACTTACTCAGAAAGCTGAAAGCGGCAAATGAGCACTGTTACATACTTGAGAGCGTGGAGAATCAGGAGGTGTGGGGACGGTACACATTTCTTGGTTACAATCCGAAGCTTGATGTCACATGCATGAATGGGCACATACAGCTCAAGGATATAGATGGAAATGTGATAAAGGAAGCGGACGATATTCATCCTGAGGTATTCATCAGAGAGATACTCAAGGATTACAGGAGTCCGAAGATAGAAGGACTTCCAACATTTACAGGAGGTTTTGTCGGTTACTTCTCATATGATTACATAAAGTACAGTGAGAAGAAGCTTGTGATCGATGCCGAGGATGATGAAGGATTCCAGGATCTTGATCTGATGTTATTTGACAAGGTCATTGCATTTGACAATTTCAAGTCAAAGCTGATTCTCATTGCAAATGCTGACACGTCCGATATAGAAGCCGGATATGCAAATGCACTTGCTGATATAGAAGATATGAAGAAGCTCATCCTCGATGGAGAGATGGCGGAGATAGAGCCGGTTAAGATGAAGAGTGATTTCAAGCCGCTGTTTGACAAAGAGAAGTATTGCAGCATGGTTGAGAGGGCAAAGAGGTACATATTCGAGGGAGATATCTTCCAGGTGGTTCTGTCCAACAGACTTGAGGCTGAGATGGAGGGATCGCTGTTCAACACGTACAGGATTCTCAGAAGCACAAATCCTTCTCCGTATATGTTCTACTTCAGCGGCGACCAGATAGAGGTTGCGGGCGCATCGCCTGAGACACTGGTAAAGCTTGAAAATGGCATGCTTCACACATTTCCACTTGCTGGAACGAGACCAAGGGGAAAGACAAAGGAAGAGGATATGAGACTTGAGGCCGGACTTATGGCGGATGAGAAGGAGCTGGCGGAGCACAACATGCTGGTGGATCTCGGAAGAAATGATCTTGGCAAGATAAGCAAGTTCGGAACTGTTGAGGTTGAGCAGTACATGAAGGTTCAGAGGTACTCACATGTAATGCATATAGGTTCAACAGTCAGGGGGGAGATCGACGACAGCAGATACGATGAGCTGTCAGCCGTGGATGCGGTACTTCCGGCCGGAACCCTCTCAGGAGCACCGAAGATCAGAGCGTGTCAGATCATCAACGAGCTGGAGGACAACAAGAGAGGAATATATGGCGGTGCCATAGGATACATAGATTTCACAGGGAATCTTGATACATGTATAGCCATAAGGATCGCATACAAAAAGGGTGACAAGGTATTTGTCAGATCGGGAGCGGGAATTGTAGCAGACAGTGTTCCGGCAAATGAGTTCCAGGAATGTATCAACAAGGCAAAGGCAGTTACGACAGCACTCACAATGAGCCAAGATATATCATAAGGAGGACCCGCATGCGGGAGATTCCTTGTGATAATGCATGCGCCGCGCGGAGCGCCTTTCATGCGAATGCACAATAAAAATAAGGAGGACCCGCATGCGGGAGATTCCTTATGATAATGCATGCGCCGCGCGGAGCGCCTTTTCATGCGAATGCACAATAAAAATAAGGAGGACCCGCTTGCGGGAGATTCCTTATGATAATGCGTGCGCCGCGCGGAGCGCCTCTCATGCGCATGCACAATAAAAATAAGGAGGACAAAATAAATGACAATACTTATAGACAATTACGACAGCTTCTCCTACAACCTGTATCAGCTTGTGGGGGCAATAAATCCGGATATAAAGGTCATAAGAAATGATGAGTTCACCTGTGAGGAGATTGAAGCGATGAATCCGGATCACATAATAATCTCACCGGGACCCGGAAGACCTTCGGATGCGGGAATGTGTGAGGATGCGGTGAGATATTTTGCAGGAAAAGTACCAATCCTTGGCGTGTGTCTCGGACATCAGGCGATTTGTGAGACATATGGTGCGACAGTCACATATGCAAAGAAACTTATGCATGGAAAGATGTCGCTGGTTGATGTGGATCTGAACTGCAGATTGTTCAGAGGACTTCAGAGCAAGATACAGGTTGCCAGATATCATTCACTGGCAGCAGCAGATGAGAATTTCCCAGAATGTCTGGAGGTCACAGCAAGAACGGAGGATGGAGAGATCATGGCAGTAAAACACAGGGATCACGAGGTGTACGGAGTTCAGTTCCATCCGGAGTCGATATTGACACCGAAGGGCAAGATAATGCTCAGGAATTTTTTAGAGATATAAAATAAGGAGGATATGGCGATGATACAGGAAACTCTTAAGAAGGTAGCAGCAGGACAGGATCTTACATACGATGAGGCATATGCCAGCATGGATGAAATATTCAGCGGCCAGGTGCCGGGAGAGACAACGGCGGGATATCTCACAGCGCTTCACATGAAGGGCGAGACGCTTGACGAGATAACAGCCAGTGCAAATGGAATGAGAGACCATGCGGAGTCACTTCCGCATGACGGAATAGATGTTCTTGAGATCGTGGGAACAGGCGGTGATTGTGCGAATTCATTTAACATATCGACAACGAGTGGTATAGTTGCAGCAGCGGCCGGAGTACCGATCGCAAAGCACGGCAACAGAAGCGTATCGAGCAAGAGTGGAGCAGCGGATGTACTTGAGGCTCTTGGTGTAAATATCTCCATATCACCTGAAAAGATGGGCAAGGTTCTTGCTGAGTGCAACATGAGCTTTATGTTTGCCCAGGTTTATCACAAGGCGATGAAATATGCAGGCCCGGTCAGAAAGGCACTTGGAATACCGACAGTATTCAATATCCTTGGACCTCTCACCAACCCGGCAAAGGCTCAGATGCAGATTATGGGAGTATACAAGGAGGAGCTTGTTGATCAGATGGCTCCTGTACTTGTTGGTCTTGGCGTAAAACGGGGACTTGTCGTATATGGACAGGATTGTCTGGATGAGATATCCATGAGCGCACCTACAACAATTGCAGAGATCAAAGATGGCGAGATCACAAAGTACGAGATCAAGCCAGAGAATTTCGGATTTGAGAGATGCAGCAAGGAGGATCTGGTGGGCGGCAATCCTGAGGAAAACGCGCAGATTACCCGCGATATCCTGTCAGGCAAGATCAAAGGAGCCAAGAGAAATGCAGTTGTACTGAACGCAGCAGCTTGTATCTACATCGCAGGCAAGGCAGATTCCATAGCGGATGGAATCAAGGTGGCAGAGGATGTGATCGACAGTGGCAAGGCTGCTGAGACGCTTGATGCATTTGTAAGACTGACAAATGAGTAGATAAGTTTCATCACAGACTATGATAGAAAGTTGTATAGAGAGGTAAGAGATGATATTAGATGAGATAGCTGCAAAGACAAAGGAACGTGTGGCGGAGCAGAAGAAAAAAGTTCCTCTTGAGGAGATGAAGAGACAGGCACTTGATATAGTTGCCAGAGAGACGGATAACGGCAGCAGCCCATATAGTAAGTTCCCATTTAGGGATAATCTGGCGGCAAATGGAATATCGTTTATCTGTGAGGTCAAGAAGGCATCACCTTCCAAGGGGCTTATCGCACCGGACTTTCCTTATGTTGAGATCGCAAAGGAATATGAGGCGGCGGGAGCTTCAGCCATATCGGTGCTCACTGAGCCATTTTATTTCCAGGGAAGCAATCAGTTCCTGATGGATATAAAGAAGGAGGTGAATATACCACTGCTGAGGAAGGATTTCACAGTTGACGAGTATATGATATATGAGGCAAAGGTCATAGGAGCATCGGCGGTGCTTTTGATTTGCGCCATACTGGATGACGAGCAGCTTGTCTCATATCTTCGGCTTGCACATAAACTTGGAATGTCGGCTCTGGTTGAGGCTCACGATGAGGATGAGGTCAGACGGGCGATAGCCTGTGGAGCAGGCATCATCGGAGTGAACAACAGAGACCTCAGAACATTTACGGTGGACATCATGAACAGCGTTCGTCTTAGAAAGCTGATACCGGATACGGTGCCAGCCACCCATATGGGGACGGAGGTACCTGTCCCCTCCGTCCCTCAGAAGATGGTGTATGTGTCTGAGAGTGGAATCAAGACAAAGGAGGACATAGACAGGCTTAAGGCAAATGGAACGGATGCGGTGCTCATAGGCGAGACTTTTATGAGAAGTCCTGACAAGAAGAAGTTGTTTGCGGAACTTAGGGGCGAGTAGGAAGTATTCAGGCTCATCTGAAAAAGCAATGTAGAGAACGAAATATAATATGTTTGATTGCTATATTATATAGAAGAAACACAATACAAAAGTGTAGAAATTACATTTGAAAATATATCTGAGAAGACAAAAACAGGAGGAAGAACATATGTCAAAAGGCAGATTTGGCGTTCACGGCGGCCAGTACATTCCAGAGACTCTGATGAATGCGATGCTGGAGCTGGAGGAGGCTTACAAGAAATATAAGGATGATCCGGAGTTCAACAGAGAACTCACGGAGATGCTCAACGAGTATGCGGGAAGACCTAGCAGACTTTACTATGCGGAGAGAATGACAAAGAATCTGGGCGGTGCGAAGATATACCTCAAGAGAGAGGATCTGAACCACACAGGAGCGCACAAGATCAACAACGTAATTGGACAGATGCTTCTTGCCAAGAGAATGGGCAAGACAAGAGTTATCGCGGAGACCGGTGCCGGACAGCACGGTGTTGCAACAGCTACAGTTGCAGCCATGATGGGCATGGAGTGTGAGATATACATGGGCGAGGAGGACACGATCAGACAGGCTCTCAACGTGTACAGAATGAGACTCCTGGGCGCAAAGGTTCATCCGGTTAAGACCGGAACAGCCACACTGAAGGATGCGGTATCTGAGGCATTCCGTGAGTGGACAAGCAGGATCGATGATACACACTATGTACTCGGCTCAGTCATGGGACCATATCCTTTCCCTGAGATCGTCCGTGATTTCCAGGCTGTGATCAGTAAAGAGATCAATGCACAGCTCATGGAGAAGGAGGGAAGACTCCCTGATGTCGTCATGGCATGTGTGGGCGGCGGTTCAAATGCCATCGGAGCTTTCTACGATTTCATACCTGACGAGAGCGTCAGGCTGATCGGCTGTGAGGCAGCAGGCAGAGGCGTTGATACATTCGAGACTGCAGCAACCATCGCAACCGGAAAGCTTGGTATATTCCACGGCATGAAGTCCTACTTCTGTCAGGATGAATTTGGCCAGATCGCACCTGTATATTCGATCTCAGCGGGACTTGACTACCCGGGAATCGGACCTGAGCATGCATACCTTCATGACATCGGACGTGCAGAGTATGTGGCAATCACAGATGACGAGGCAGTTGATGCATTTGAGTATCTGTCAAGGATTGAGGGAATCATCCCTGCGATAGAGAGCGCCCACGCTGTGGCTTACGCCATGAAGCTGGCACCTACAATGGATAAGGATAAAATAATAGTGATCAATGTATCAGGACGTGGCGACAAGGACGTAGCAGCCATCGCAAGATATAGAGGGGAGGATCTTCATGAGTAATATAGCAAAAGCATTTGAACATGGAAAAGCATTTATACCATTTGTGACATGTGGCGATCCGTCGCTGGATGTGACAGAGGAGGTAGTATACGCAATGGTGGAGGCCGGCGCAGACCTTATAGAACTGGGAATCCCATTCTCAGACCCGACAGCCGAGGGCCCGGTCATCCAGGGCGCAAATATAAGAGCACTTGCAGGCGGCGTCACGACAGACAAGGTATTTGACCTTGTGAGAAAGCTCCGCAAGAAAGTGACGATACCTATGGTGTTCATGACATATGCAAATGTCGTGTTTTCGTACGGTTCGGAGAGATTCATCAGCACATGCAAGGAGATTGGCATAGACGGTCTGATCCTTCCTGACATTCCTTACGAGGAGAAGGACGAGTTTGACGGGATATGCAAGCAGTATGATGTGGATCTCATTTCACTCATCGCACCTACATCCCATGAGAGAATATCCATGATCGCAAATGAAGCGAGTGGATTTGTATATTGCGTGTCATCACTCGGTGTAACTGGAACAAGAACCAAGATCACCACAGACATAGGAGCCATGGTGGATCTGGTGAAGAAGGCGAAGGACATCCCTTGCGCTGTAGGTTTCGGAATATCCACACCTGAGCAGGCAAAGCAGATGGCGGAGAAGTCAGACGGTGTCATCGTCGGTTCAGCCATCGTCAAGCTGTGTGCCCAGTACGGCAAGGCCTGTGTGCCTTATGTGAGAGATTATGTGAAGAGCATGAAGGATGCGATAAGGTAGGAAATTAATAATTTTATTAGGAATCCCTGATGTATATACAACATCAGGGATTTTGTAATTTAATTAAATTACATTTGACAGAGAGAGAAAAACGAAGTATCATACATATATAAAGATACGTAATTCACCTGAATTACCATAAAATGAGAGGAGGGTGAAATGGAGAAAAAAAGGTTGAATGAGTTGGTTACGTTCACTATAGGTAAAAACATAACTCGTTTGAAAGGCAGCAACGATATGGCTGAGGATCTGTATGTACCAGAAGATTTTAACAAAGACCTTTTGGGGATAAATGAGACATGTGAAGGTATGGGATGTGTAATCAATTTAATAAAGTCAAAAGCTGCACCGCTATCTGTTCAAACACAGAGGAAATGTATCACATCGAATTTCCTTAAGTGCAGTTTTGATCCTAAAAAATTAGATCCGTGGTTCTTCTGCTACCAATTTAATGAAGGAAGATATTTTGCGCAGCAGATAAGCAAGTATTACCAAGGAAATACACTCAGTGTTAAAAAAATAAACATAAAGAGTGTTGGAGAAGTAAATATACAATTACCAGATATTCAAAAACAGCGTCTTATAGGAAACATATACCGACAGGCAATAAGACAAAGATATTTGATGATAGAGCAGGCTGAGGATATAGCCAACGCTACATTTGAAACACTTAGGAAGATGGAGGAGGATTACTAATGACAGAAGGAAAAGATTTATTACAGGTATTATGGAGCGGGGCCGATGTCCTGAGGGGAAAGATGGATGCAAATGAATACAAGACATACTTGCTGGGATTGGTTTTCTACAAGTATCTGTCTGATTCGTATCTGTCCAAAGTTTATGATCTATTAAATGATGAAACTCCGGATGATCTTGAAGAGGCGCAGGATGAGTACGAGAGTGCCATGAATAGCAATGATGCGAATGATCTTCTTGAAGAACTTCAGGAGTCACTGAGATATACGCTTGATCCTGATATGACCTACGTCAGCATGCTCAGAGATGTAAAGAACAATAGCTTTAACAGAGAAAAACTGCAGGCAGCTTTTAACAGAATTCAGGAGTCGGATGAGATATTCAACGGATTGTTTGCTGATGTGGATCTGTATTCAAATCGTCTTGGAACAGGGGATCAGAAACAGAGTGCAACGGTTGCAGAAGTTATAAGAGTTCTCGATGGTGCTGATCTGATCCATACAAAAGGGGATATCCTTGGAAATGCATACGAGTACCTCATAGGTCAGTTTGCATCGGAGACTGGGAAAAAGGCTGGTGAGTTTTATACCCCACATGGTCCGGCGCAGATATTGTGTAGAATTGCTATGACAGGACAGGAAGATAAGAAGGGACTTCAGGTATATGATCCATGTATGGGTTCTGGATCACTAATGCTTAGCTGTAGAAATTATTCCAGTGAGCCGGAATATATCAAGTATTACGGACAGGAACTTATGCCTTCAACATATAATCTGGCGAGAATGAATATGTTTCTGCATGGCGTACTTCCAGAAAATCAGCATTTGAGAAATGGAGATACACTGGATGCGGACTGGCCAACCGGTGAGGATACTGAATTTGATGTGGTAACAATGAATCCTCCATATTCAGCAAATTGGAGCGCTGCAGAGGGATTTAAGCAGGATGAGAGATTTATGGATTACGGTGGAAAGCTGGCTCCAAAGTCAAAGGCAGACTACGCGTTCCTCCTACATGGATTCTATCATCTTAAGCAGACAGGAACCATGGCGATAGTACTTCCTCATGGAGTTCTGTTCAGAGGTGCTGCAGAGGGAACTATAAGACAGATACTTCTCGAAAATGGTTCAATATATGCTGTTATAGGACTTCCTTCAAATATGTTCTACAACACATCAATTCCTACATGTATCATTGTTCTCAAAAAGCACAGAGAGGGAAGAGATGTCCTGTTCATCGATGCATCAAAGCAATTTGTGAAAGAGAAGAAACAGAATGTCATGCAGGATGAGCATATCGATCATGTGGTTGAACTGTACAACAACAGACAATCCGTTGATAAGGAAGCATATCTGGCATCGTATGATGATATTGTAAAGAATGACTTCAATCTCAACATACCGAGATATGTAGATACCACGGAGGAAGAACCGGAAATAGATATCAAGGCACTCACCCAGAGCATTTGTGATACGGACAAGGAGATCAAGGAAGGAAATGAAGCACTTCTGTCAATGATGAGAGAACTTACCTTCGACAGTGATGAAACCAGAGATGCTGTTGCGGACCTGATAAGTGTATTGGAGGGAATGTAAATATGGCAAATAAACCGAAGATAAGATTTAAAGGATTCGATGATGCTTGGGAACAGCGTAAGTTACTAAGTTGCATTCAAAGCATTACTGATTTTAGAGGTAGAACACCCAAAAAACTTGGTATGGATTGGAGTGAAAGTGGCTATTTAGCTTTATCAGCACTTAATGTAAAAGATGGTTATATTGATTTTTCACAAGATGTTCATTATGGGAACCAAGAGTTATACGATAAGTGGATGAGTGGTAAAGAATTACATAGAGGTCAGGTGTTATTTACAACAGAAGCACCTATGGGGAATGTTGCTCAAGTACCTGATAATAAAGGGTATATCCTTAGTCAGAGAACTATCGCATTTGATGTTGAAGAAAAAATATTATCAGAAAATTTTTTGGCAACTCTATTAAGAACACCAAATGTGTTTAATGACTTAATAGCACTTTCGAGCGGCGGAACAGCTAAAGGAGTAAGTCAAAAATCTTTATCAGGATTAGATGTTGTAATTCCAAAGAATATTGATGAGCAAAACAAATTAGCTGATTATTTTATCAATCTTGATAACCTTATCACCCTTCATCAGCGTAAGTGCGACCAGATGAAGGAATTAAAAAAATACATGCTGACAAAAATGTTCCCACAAAATGGTGCAAAAGTTCCGGAAATTCGATTTGATGGATTTATTGACGATTGGGAACAGCGTAAGTTGGGGGATGTAGTAGAAAGAGTTACTAGAAAAAATCAAGATTTAGTATCTCAATTACCACTCACAATATCAGCTCAATATGGTCTTATTGATCAAAATATGTTTTTTGACAAACGTGTAGCAAGTAAGGACGTCAGTGGTTACTACTTAATATATAATGGTGAATTTGCATATAACAAAAGCACATCTAGTGATGCTCCATGGGGAGCTATAAAAAGGCTCGATAGATATGAAAATGGTGTATTATCAACGCTTTACATTGTTTTTAAAATAAAAAATGAAAAAGTGATAAATTCTGATTTCCTTGTAACATATTATGATACCTGCAATTGGCATAAAGATATTAAGGCAGTAGCTGCTGAAGGGGCTAGAAATCACGGATTATTGAATATTGCTCCAGCGGATTTTTTTAAGACAGAATTGATGTTACCACAAGATATTGAAGAGCAAAAAAAGATAGGGAGCTACTTTAAGTTAATAGACCACCTCATCACTCTTCATCAGAGTAAGTGTGAAAATCTAAAAAATCTCAAGGAATACTTGTTAAGAAACATGTTCGTATAGTTAATATACAATTTATTTACATAATGTTAATAGAGAGCCGGTCAGTCCGGCTCTCTTTGCTATAAAAATTGCTATTGCAATGCCAAAATTATATTTATTGTTGTTCAAATGCAATAATCAAAGCGTAAAAATTCAACAAAGTTTATATAAACATATTCTTAAGCATATATTTTTTTATTTCACGAAGTTCATTACACTTATGCTGATGAAGAGTGATGAGGTGGTCGAGGGTAGAGAAATAGGCTCCAATTTTCTGTTGTTCTACATCATTATTGGTAATGAAAATATCAATCTTACCAATCTCGTCCTTATTGATTTTTTGTGGGATCGCAGTTACTAAAGTACGTTCTCTTAAGCCTTTCTGAAAAGCATTAGTTTTCATTGCATTACTTAAGAAATAAGAATTAATTCCGTTTGGTTTGAGGAGTGCCAAACTCACATAAAATGCCACTTTTTTTGCTGTTTCTACCACATTCGTAGTACCAACATCTCCAATTCTAGTCATCAGAATATCACCCTTTTCAGGATATACTTTATAGTCTCTTTCAAAAGCTTCTTTAGATATATATTTTTCTGATTTAAGTGTTGCAATATTTTCAACTGATAAAAACATTATCCCAGAGTCTTGATATTCAGGAGTTTGGTGAACTCCATCATAAATACCTACCAAATCCCCCAACTTACGCTGTTCCCAAGCATTGTTGTAAAGCTATATACTGAAGATGTAGTTAAACTTGATAGTTCAAAAAATAATTTTGCACTCAACAGTATCATGTCATGTTTCCAAATCATTGTAATAAATCAAGAAGTGTATATTCACCACTTGGAATTTTAGCTGATTTTGTGTATTTATGTATAGCCTCTACAAGAGCATTTACATCTTCAAAATAATTCAATACGTATTGATATGTTTTTACATCTTTCATTTTCAAGTCTTGTTTGCAAAAGTCGCTAGGTTTTTTTCCGGATTTTTTGAAGTCTTTATATTTATCTTCGCTATGAATGATAAGCATCTCAATTTCAGGAGCGGTTATGACATTTATAACATCTACCTTATGTTGGTAGGCCTTGCTTAATTTGAAATTTTCTCTTCTGGAATCAAGAATTCGAATAATCGATATTTTATCATTAAATCCTTTTCTTAAGTATCTTGTTTCGAATGTTCTTGCGTCTCTGCATCGTATTACTTGTTCATCAAGCAGTTGCTCCCTATTAAAAATTAAGAGGTTGTGTTCAAGCAGGAGATCTATGATTGCCTGCTCAGCCGAGCCCTCACATATGCACGCAACATATTTACTCAGTTGTATATCCATAGGCAGCCCCTCCTAAATATAAGCAGAAATGCTTTTTTTGAGTTGTAAATATGCTTCGTATGCAGGAGTCGTTCCGTCAAGGAAACCGCTTTGGTATGCATCACTCTTTTTTATGTCATTTCTTTTAAGAATGTTAGAAAGGTTCTCTGCTGTGATTCCGTTACGATTTCTTGTAATGAAAATGCTATCGTTCCTGTCATATTCATCCAATAGCTCAGGATAGTGTGTTGAAAAGACAAGGCTTGCACCATTTTTGTTAATACGTGTGTCCATGAAAAATCGGATTAAAGTAGTAACTATTTCCTTATTAAAATGATTTTCTATTTCATCGATGATCATATATCCGCCGTTTTTTAATGTAGCCATGGCCTTCGTAAATGCTATGATTCCTTTAATAGTTCCAGATGAAAGATAATGCTCAAGTTCAGCCGGAGTGTTTAGTATTATTTCGTCGTTACCATAAAATTTTAGATGAACAAGGCTTTTAGTTTCAATATCTTCGAAAAATAATGCTTCAATTGTAGGATCAAGAAAATTTATTATTTCAAGTGGTATATTATCAGAAATAGGTAAAACATTTACATTTGTAAATGACAACATATCTGTTACAGGAATATGTTCATTAAGTTTCTTGTTTTGAGCAATTATTATGCTTATATCATCCGGAAGAAATTCTTCAGTATTGTCTCTTTCTTTAATAAGCATTGTTTCATTAAATACAAATGTATATTTTTTCGTGACAATATTACTCGTAGGCTTTTTCCACAGTTTCTCTTCCTTTATGATGTATCTATCGGTGTCTATGTTGTATTTAATTATAGTTTGAAGTTTGCATATTTCATTATCAGATAAATGATAATATATAGTGAATGTAGTTTCCTGAGATTTACCGAGGATATCCTTGCTCTTTATATGGTTTATAGGTTCATTGTTTACAATACCTAACGCAAGCAGGATTACGTTTAATACAGACGTTTTTCCGGATGCATTAATTCCTATAATTGCTGTTGTAGTATTAATGTATACATTGGAAAAAAGATGAAAAAGAATATCTTTATCATCATTAGAAAATCTTTGCGATGTTGTAAAACTAATATCCAATGTTTCTTTAAATAAAGGAAGTCCGTCTGCTTGTATTCTCAATATCTTCATTAATATTCACCTCCGATAATTAAAAACTCAAATTACGTTTTTAATTGCATGTAATGCTATTATATTCAATGCTTTGAAAATTATCAACGGAAAATCTGTTATTATTTTGAAAATATGGTTTGGCACAAACGATATTATAGTAGTTGGTATTTCTTATATAATCAAGGATTAGCAGTAATGAGGTCAGCATTCATCATATAAGCATCTCTAACTATACAATATATCAACCACAACATGAAATTTAACTAATTTCGGCAGTTGTACTTAATAGCCGATTTTAATTAAAATATTCAAATCCTACTGCATAGTATTTTCTCTCCATTCAGTATTTTCATTGTTCTGCATTTCAATATACATATCAATGAATTCAACAATTGCCAGCAGATTCATCTCGTTGATGTGTACTACAATTCATATGTATAGATATACTTTGACATAATATGTAGTTTTTATAAACCAACTACATTTTTCACAGGTAATTCTACCATAATGCTTGGGAACAGCGTAAGTTGGATGACTGGGGAACTTTTTATTACGGAAAAAGCTGCCCTAAATGGTCAGTAACAGAAGATTCAACTACTCCGTGTATTCGATATGGCGAGCTTTATACGAAATTTGGAGCAAAAATAGATAGGGTTTACTCATATACAAATATGTCACCAGAGAATCTTAGATTTAGTAAAGGGACTGAGGTTTTAATTCCACGAGTTGGGGAAGACCCTATGGATTATAACCATTGTACATGGCTATCTATGCCGAATGTAGCGATTGGTGAAATGATATCTGTATTCAATACGGATAACAATCCGTTGTTCACAGCAATGATGTTTAATGCTACATTGCAAAATGAATTTGCTATGAGAGTGGAAGGTGGAAGTGTCACAAATCTTTATTTCGAAAAGTTAAAAAGCATAGAAGTTTCGTTTCCTTCTATTCCTGAGCAAGAAAAGATTGCAGCATATTTTGATAGTATCGACCACCTCATCACTCTTCATCAGCGTAAGTATTTGCAAAAGAAAAAGACTTCATTAACTTGGGAACAGCGTAAGTTGGGGGATGTGTGTTCAAGAGTACAAGGAAATGATGGAAGAATGGAACTTCCAACATTGACTATATCTGCTAGTAATGGGTGGATGAAACAGGAAGATAGGTTTTCAGGTAATATAGCTGGAAAAGAACAGAAAAATTATACTTTGCTTCACAAAGGGGAATTATCGTACAATCACGGCAATTCAAAACTTGCAAAATATGGAACTGTATTTTCACTTCAATCATATGAAGAAGCGCTTGTACCAAGGGTTTATCACAGTTTTAAGGTAGAAGAAGGAAATACGGATTTTATAGAATATTACTTTGCAACTAAGTTACCAGATAGGGAATTAGGAAAGTTAATTTCATCTGGGGCTAGAATGGATGGCCTTTTAAATATAGGATATAAAGAATTTATGGGTATACAATTACTGTTTCCTAAAACGAAAGAACAAGAGTGCATTGCAAATTATTTTCGCAACCTCGACCACCTCATCACTCTTCATCAGAGTAAGTGTGAAAATCTAAAAAATCTCAAGG